>JGI24022J15233_10007677_pt1 | contig 11926 bp, 5 predicted proteins | sample Ectturendosymbi2_FD_15233 | JGI IMG/M metagenome (IMG submission 15233)
TTGATCCCCAACTTCGTTACAAAAAAACTTCGAACAGACGGTGATTCAAGGCTTGGCCTCTGATCAAAGTTTACTGCACTCACAACAATCGAAAACACATTTTTTTATTTTCGGGGCGTGTATCCCAGAAACAATTTGGTGCTTCGTACCCCTTGTTTTAGTGTTTGGTACCCCCAAGGGGTACGTGTACCCCCGGTTAAGAACCACCGGCTTAAGGAGTGTTGGTAACGCTCAGGTAAATCTAAAAGATGCAACATCATCTTGAATTGAAGGAAGTGCATCATGTGGATGCGAGCGTAGTATCAAATTGAAAGATTGTCAGTTTTATATAAACTTTGCAAAATGTATTGCAAAATTTGCTTATTGAAACTAAACTGCTACATAAATCGAAGTGCTAGTGTATTTTTTGCACACTATGGAGCGTTCTTACTGTGCCGTTGTTTACAAGATTAAATGTTCTTTTCAAATTTCCGATGGTGCTGCATTTCCGAAACCTGTTGCAGATCTGCAACTTAAGGATGTTTTGCATAGTGAACTTATTTTGTCCGCTTTTCGCGTCGATTTTTGGTCATACATCATACCAAATGGTTAACCCTACCCAACAAAACTCCACACAAAAATGCAAATATTCTTATGGAACACGCGACTCATAGACAATCACTGGCTTTCGCAGTTAATTTTTATCAGTGGCTGTGGTAAATTATGGCAATTTGATTTGAATTAATGATGCGGCAGCTTGATTCATATCAAACATATTTTAGTAATTCATCTGTGAAGAAAATGATTAGCAAGTCAATCATATTCCGGAATGGGCCTATTTGGCGCCGCTGTTTTGGCGACGACTATTTGGCGCTGAGTTGTTTTGGCACTAAGGTGTTTTGGCGCTAAGGTGTTTTTTAGCGCTAGGCTGCTTGGCGCTAGCGCTTATCTGCTTAATTACTATTACGCAAACGTCGTTGTCTCTATGGCTGTGTGTTTTCCATTTTGCTGTGATGTTTTTCAAGAAGACAACTGCTTTTTTCAAGAAGGAAACAAACGTTGTGCGTTCGTCTTGAGATGATATTGAGCGTATTTCTGAATATTAGGAATTTAACGATGTACGTTTCTTAACATTAAAAAATCTTCCTTTCATTTTCGTGCTTGGCCAATAATATAAATGGCGCTGAGCATCTTCTTAGCAAAAGGGATAATCCAAAGTTGTCCCACGAGGAGTATCTATACGTTTTTGATAAACACAGAAAAAGTGATCCATTGCTACTATTTAGAAGATGCGAATTAAAAACCGAATGTAAATTCTAAACATCGCAAAACATTTTGACTCAAGGCCACCACTTGAATGTTTGCGAGGTCTTGCTTACAATTATGATATGAATTAAAAGTTGCATGGTTTTATCCATTTTCATCACACATACCTGTCAGTCTCTGCACTGGCGCCAAAATGGTCCAGCGCCAAAACAGCTCAGTGCCAAACGAGCTCGACGCCAAAACAGTTCAGTGCCAAAATAGCCCGATGCCAAATGGCCGGCGCCAAATAGTCGTCGCCAAAATCATTGTATTGACAATGTTCGATGTTCCGCAAGTACCTTCATAAAGGCAAAGCCCTAAGGGAAGCAGAAGAATTTGATGGGTGTGAAAGGTGTAAAATGCTTTTACCTGGCAGTTTTACGTTAACTGTAAAAGAACAACATGAAGTAGGGATATTTACTGTACATTACCAAAGAACTTTTATTTCAAACTGAATATGAGCAAAAGGCATAAAAATGATGCAACTGTGAGTTTCTAGCTCAATTTACCTCCCTTTAAATAAGTGTATTTAAGCCTACTCGTTTTCTAAACACTTCTCACGATTCGGGGCTAAAGGCACTCATCGATCCCTACTTTCAGTGACGGTGAAGGAATCCATCAATAAACAAATTTAATGTACATTTCCTTTAAGGGCCACAAAGCCATAATAGTGGCTGTGACTTTGTCCAGTCATAACTTGCCGAAGAATAGAGCTAGAAAGCTATTTAAAGGGTTTTGAACAGCACTCTTTCTCAATAGGCTGACGATTTATGGCATTTGCCCAAACGGGCCAATTATACCTTTTGTGGGAGTTTATTGAAAACTAAACATTTGGTTTTTTGAGCCATAGTTCTGGCACCAGAAACGCTAGAAAGCCGATCAAGGGCTCTACAGACTCGGATTATAGCCTAATTTCCAAAAAAATTTGAGCCAAAAAAATGGTTCGTTGGATTGGCGCCAGGCCCCGGTAACTTTGGACAAAAATGTTTAAACTACCCCCGTTCTGACGTCATCCACAAAAAACAAAATCCAAAATTTTCCAAATTTTTTAAATCGAAACTACGATTTCCCGAACACGTAGAGGGTTTGAACAGCTCTCTTACTCTATCGTTCAGCAAGTTATGACTTGACAAAATGAAAGCCACTCAAGTGGCTCGCGGTCCTTTAAAGGTTTTAATGGTTACCGTGAATATTTGTATTGCAAAAATAAATGACTTGCGAAACTGAGATTTGTTACGCTTGTGTGTTTTGAACGCAGTAACCACCACATTTCTTTGCAGATATTGGTCGTTGTTTTCGGAAGCATTTGTCTAGCGGTAGTTGCGCTAGCTTCCACACTTGGAGGTATTTTAGAAGCTGCCGTGAGTATCAACGGGATGCTTATTGGGCCAACTCTGGCACTTTTTACTATGGGATGGGGATGCCCATGGGTCAATTCGCATGTAAGTAATGCTTTTGCCTTGCAGCGTACTTGTGCAATGCACATCAGTACAATGTTTCTGTTAGCCTCTAAACGTGTTAAATGTGAGCCCTGTGGAAATCACAAAGATTCAATACTAGTGTTTTTAATTCGGAACAAAATTTCAAAACTCGGGTTTTGAATACTTGAGCGGAAAACCAAGGATAGCCCAAAGTTTGTCCAAGGTTTTAGAAATTCTGACTCAGTTAGCCTGAAGTTGTGCCATTGACTTTGCTGACATATCCAGGTGACACAAAATCGTTTGACTTAGCTATTAATTTCAGTGTTTTTTACAAATATGACTTCACTCGTACTCCACGTTCCCCCTAAAATCTGGTAAGCCTATACTTCAGATCTGTTTGTCGATGTATGCAAAACTGTTAAAGTTTTTGCTAGAACCAAATCAAGACTCCCAATGCGTGGACAACTGCATTGCAGAGCTTTTATGACCACATTATTTGTTTATTTATTTAAACCGTTTTCTCAGACGCATGATCCAAATCAACACAAGCAGGTGACTTTTATTATAATTCACATGGATGCAGAAACCAATTCAGCAAACATTTCAAAGGAACTCACCATAGACTTATATGCACTTATACAGATATACGTTGTGGTCCACGGCAGTTTTTCTTAACATTTCTCTGCCACGCTTTCTCTAAGCAATTGTCCTTTGTTTCAAACCCCCATGATTTTAAATAAATAAATTGGATGGAACACTTCCTCATTCAAAAACCTTCCACTTTTAAAGAGCTGGTAAGGGCTGGTGCCACCAGTCCTGTCGCCATTTGATGGGCTTAGCCCCCCAAACAAAGTTCCAATCCCCTAAACTGAAATATGAAACGCTATAAATCAGTGCAATTTTATAAAATTTTCAGAATGTCAAGCAACACTGCACAAACGTAAAGCCCCTTATCGAATACTTTCTGGCGACTGTTCTGCGTGGGAAGGCCTGCCCCACCGATAAGAACCGCTGATCTGGAACAACTCAAAATCTATCACAGTTGCTTGTTAACGATCTCTGTACTGTGCGCAACGTGGGGACCATGAAACAGATTTAATTATCAAAGTATGACAATGTGAAAAAGCTACTGGGTTGCCTCAGTACGCGGAGATGTTTGTTGGAACAAAATATACAACAGCATTCACATTTTCACCGAAAAGTGCGTTAAGAGCCTGGTGCCATCATCAAGCTGTTCTTGACAAGCGCTCACTTTTATCATCCCTTCAACTGTTTTATTTAGGGAAAGTTTCCTTACATTGGCATTGCCTGACTTTAATGACATGAGATGATCTTAATAAAGAAGTTTAGGGCTGTGGCGAATGTCGAATAAAATTCGAAATCAATGTCATGCCCATCTGCAGCGCGGTAATAGCAAAAGACAGTAATGTAGGTTTCATATTATCCACAACTTAGAAATTTCTACCAGGTAAAAATAAAGTCGCCCTGTCCAATTTAAAAACTAAAATCGTTAGATTGATAGAACGGATTGAGATAACGTTTCTTAATGTTCCGTAGGGCAAAAGACAGCTGTGACACCAAAACAAATAGAAACAAGAGGTACTGATTAATATTCATATATAAACGCTCAGTTCTATTTTTTCTACACGTGTATAGTGTTAAAAACATAATATTCTTTTCTTGGTTAATAAGCCTGTAACGTTTTTGTTTTTTACAAAAATTACGCCGTTACTGCGTCATACCTAACTGTGAATGACATTACAGGGAGCGTTTGCGGGACTTTTTCTTGGAGTTGTATCCACGGTGTGGGTTTTCATTGGCAAGAAAATTTATGGAATGCCTGAAAATTTTTTACGCCGTTTAAACATGAGCACCACAGGCTGTGAATACGGCAATAGAAGCTACACGCCTTCAACAGTATTTCCAGCCACATCATCTTGGGGTAAGCATGCTATGTTTGCGTTTTTAAAAGAATCGTTGTAATTATTCAACCTGATGAAAAGATGTACAGTAAGTAAAAGAGAAAAGTTTAAATGATGTATGTTTTCACAGTAACCAAAAGGTTTAATCAAAACTACTGGATAAAAGTTTTATGTCGATGGATTATATACTTCACAACAATTTGATATGCCTTTCCTTTTGATAAAGTTATAAAAGAAACACGTGGCACATTGTAAACTGTTGAAAAATGGGCAAGCCAACAAAAAAACAATAAATCGAATAAATTAAGAAAGATTTGTTGGCATTGCAGAAAGTACAACAGTGGAGGCAGAGCTGCCTTCAACAGAACGATCAGGAATCCTAGATTTATATTCTTTGTCTTACGCTTACTATCCAGTCTTTGGTTTCCTTGTGGCCATCCCGTTCGGCTCGGCAATATCATTTTTGACAGGTAAGGTCACAGCTGCTTCCCGACAAACATTGTGGATAGGTTTGGCGGCAGCAAACGGTAAATATTTTCGAAAACTTCGTAAAAATCTATAAACTTCTCACAAAGATGAAACTTGCTTATTTTTGTGATGAAACCCTGTTTTCTTCTTCCTTGTTTGTATTTGTTAGTCTTGTTGATTTGACTTTGCTTGTGATATTTACCTAGAACACAATTTTGACGTGCTTAGAAATTTTCACCACAGTGTTCTTGCTTAGAACAATCGAATTGCTTCATTGGTTACGACAGAGAAGAGTAGGAGTAAGTTTCAAACTTCAAGAGCCGTATGTTGACGTAAAGCTACTGATAGAAATTTTAGAAGCATGAAAACACGTTTCCTAAAGCTCGATCCAGTAAATCAATGTATCGCCGTACTGTTAATAGTTAGACTAATTTATTTTGCAGTTAACAGTTTCACACCAATCACAAAGAGATAAAGCAGGTAACTTGTACTACACCGATATATCCAAACCTATTTTTGTTTCCACTCTTCAGGTCGTCAGAATCCAGAGGAGATTCTGCCTGGACTAACTATCGCCTTTTTCGACCATCCGCTTTTCAGATGGCTTCCTGAAAGAGTAAGTCTTGGGTGAAAGTTGACCCAAGGTTTCAGTAAGTGTGCCACGCTTATTTCTCAAAGTAAAATGTCGTGACTTTAAGAAATACCAAACTTTGATTATCCTATACGCAAATCATTCGTATTAAGCTTCAAATGCAGTAAATTTAGAGAGGGAGAAACCCGAAGGTTAGATTTCATTTCTATCGCTAAGTCACAGCGAATCGTGGAAAATATTTTCTGCACAACTCGTATTTCTTCACGTTTTCGAAATTTAATTTATCAGGACCTCTGCATTCTCTTATGCAGCAAATGAAAGCAACATAAAATACCTTTCGTTAATCCTTCACCTGTTTTGATTTTATGCAAGCAATAACATCACAACATTCGTATCATGGTTAGCAAAAATTTGTTTTAAACGAACGGTGACTGTAAAACTTTTAATTGCTAGAATGCGTTATTCGAGACAAAAAAGTTACGGAATAAATGGTGTAGACTAGAGTCACGTAATTGCAGACTCGAAGCTGACATGAGCACGACTAATCTGCAAACATAGTGCTAAGTTTTTTACTGACATGAGTCGGAGCAAACAATTTTAGTCAATAACTTCTCAATGTGTAGCAACAGCAGGCGTTTACTTGATTCAGACTTGGACGCTTCGTTCAATCATTTAACATAACCTGGCTCAGGTTCAGCATAATACATTGGAGGTGACTATGAATCGGCCACCATATAATTTATATTCAGACTTTTAATCTAACAATTGTGCCCATCAGTAACTTTAACTGCATCACGAACGATACTCAAAAGTGATAATATGCGATAGAAGTGCGTATAGGTTTCATCTTGCGTGGTTACGAGTTTTGGAAAATTTTAGCAAGTCTCTGGTAAAAGTATTCCACCACACTTGAAAACACAGTCATGAAAAATTTCCTGGGTCTTCTTGTGCATTGATAATAAGCTACTTGGATTTTATTTGAAAAAGAGGTTAAAGGTTATACGTACCACATTATGAAAAATGGGCTGAAAGACGTTTACATCATTTTTGTGCCTTAAAAGCAGGTTTGTTTAGCTATATGCTTTTGCCTTTAAAATGTAGAAAGATAAGCCAACCTAATGTAAACGCTAATCTGGATTTTTTTAATAAGCCTTCGGAAGACGTTGTAAAAGATCGGTTATGTTATAAACGCAAATACTCAAAGTAACACCTTATGCTTTTTTATAAAAATATAGTGCAGGGTATATAGGTGAGCACTCGCCATTTATTTTTCTAAAACTGCTCAAAAACATGTATACTTTCTTTAAAAAAAGGAGAAAACTTAGACATACTAGGAAATACAACAATTTCAAAGTTTGTTGCAAGTTTTCGAGGAATCAGACAACTGGGCTCTACTTTTATGACTTTGCGATGATTCCGACTTGCACATATCTATTCTCAAAGACTTCTGGTCCACACAGGTGACGAAGTCTAATCAATCAGCAAATGCTTTCAATGAATAAATCAAGATTCAAGCTGCAGCAAGTAAAAAAACTGGAAAATGCGTCGTTCCCAAACAATTGCTTTCATTAAAACTGGCTTATTCATTTTAGTCTTGAGTTTGTTTGCGTTCTCTGCTCTTGCTTTAGCCTTTCGCCGCCCTTGTGGGGCTTTCTACCTAAAATGAAATAGTATGCTTGCAGATAATTGAACTGTTTCTCCGTTGCGTTTTATGGCCATTGCTTTCAAATTATTTGAAACAACGCTCTTGAACTTTCCCCTGTAGAGCATTGATTCTTGATTTTTGGTATTGCAGCCACCATGGCGCTGTTACTTCCTGTACCGGAACACACTTACAGCGAAACAATATTTAGGATATTAATCGTCTCTGTGAGCAGATTCGGAAACCCCTGCGTTTCGGAGTGCGTTGCGACATAGACATGAAAGCGTCGACGGAGACAAATCCTCAAGCTTTGACTTTGATCGCCAGAGATGATTTTGTCCAAGAAGCTAAGTCTGCAAGGAAGAATGACTCAGCCAATCAAAAAAACGCTTCCGAAGACAATTCGAAGTTTCTGAGAAAGACAGTTGTTTAGACCGTTTGAGCAAAGTAAGCGTGTTGCTATGCGCACACCGACAAGATGCTTTTTCGGAAATGTTGCTTTTTAATGTTTTTGTAAACAATAGATATTTTGCTAATAAATATTTTGCTCAATAACTTAATGCAACGCATTTAACTGATCAGCACGAAAGTGAAACTTCAAGCGAACAATTACTTTGTGCTTTGAAATGTTATTCGTTGAAATGCTAACATATTAAATTCATAGTTTGCTTATCGCAGATTATATGTTCATGAGATTATATCTTCCACAAGCATTCCATGTAGTTGATTTAATGCCGCATATTGATACCAACGACGTATTTTGCCGATACCGACTTCCAATTTCGCAGTGAAGGACTGTAGTGTATGACACAGAATATATTAACAACAAATATTGTATGTTTCATTGCAAAAGTTTAATTGTTTTCGCATTGAGTTACAGAATTGTACCATTTGTTTTAGATGAAATGATGAAGCTAAATAAAGGAATGACCATTTAACTAGCTAAATTTTAGCCTATATTGCAATGCACTGTGAATCGTTCATAACATTCCATAAATTTGCGTAATGTATACAGTATTTCATACAAGTGAAATGACTTAATGGACGTTTTACTAACATTAACACACATACTGATCTTACTCCAAACATAACACTGCTCAGCTTCTTCCATTTCAACCAGCGGTTTTAACACTGTGGGCCATGACCCAGTAGTGGGCTACGAAGACATTTTCAGTGGGCCATAAAGCATATTGAACAGACTATGTGCTTTTCCTTGCTTAAAACCTACCATATATGCCTTTTGTATTCCGTCAATAGTCCTGTGAAATGCGTGAAATACTTATGTCAGTCTCATTTTTGCTAAAAGAATCGATTTCAACCTAAAATCAATTTCATCATATCTATAATGTCTACACATAAAAAAAACTGACTAACAAAGGCCAATCATTCATCCAAATGACGTCACGAAACCAAAAGCTTCAAAACTGAGCACAACAGTTTTGCCTCCCCAAACCTTAAAACCTGCCATATTGTCCACGGATCAAAAAAGTTTAAAAGCCGCTTAACTAAACAAAACAAAATCGTAAAGATCGTGAAAACAAGCATTAAACTGCCTTAAGAACAGTGGCCTACGCAGAAAATTTTCATTGGTGGGGTTCGTTCTGGGTCATATGGTGGTCATTTGTATTTGGTATGCGCTGTTTGTGACGTCACAATTTAAAGGCATGGTCATGTTTCCAAACCAACGTTTTGGCGAAGTTTGTTGACATAATATGCATATTTTTCTACATCTACTCCCCTTATTTTATGTGTCATTGCACTGAACANAAACAATCAGCGCTTCTAGTTAGGCTATCGGAGGAAAATAAACTCAACGCTACGACACAGCAAGTCATAACTGCAAAAATATCAGGCTGCGCCTTAAAATCAGAGCAATTTACAACTGCAAATTGAGGCTGCGCCAATGCCTTGTCGACTACGAGCTGTTGAGCATAAAAAAGCGCGGCTGGATTGGCTGGCGCACACCCCGGTTTGAACGATCGAATCATGTTAAACTACACAAGAATTGAGAATGCGCATAAAGTGAGCAAGAAAACTTTCGATTTTTTGTTATTTACAGAAGTCCAGCACACCTTTCGCTTTCCTTTTTCCCTGCTGAGACATTATCAAATGCCTGAATGCTTCTATATTAACAATTGCTGTTTTTGAGCTCGTGCAACAGTTTTATCATGCTATAGAAATTGGTAATGTAGCCAATTCGGTCAGCACTTGTGCTGATCAGCCATAGCAGACAAAATAAAGACAATTGTTTCGGATAAAGTGAACTATCGCGGAACACAGTCTTAAACATGCGTAGTGGACGAAAGGTCTGCAAAAAGTGGTGAGATGGCTTCTGGACACAGACGATAACGCAGATTCCCATGAAACCTAATTACTACTTTTTGGCCCATTTACAATTTTCCTTGAATTAACATACAAATTCATTCCGTGGTATTTGCATTAAGACGATAAATTAACAAGCAAAAAGTATGCGAAAACAATTAATCTCCTTTGCGCAAGTAATAAAGTTTTTGTAAAATATCAAGCTCAAGGGGGGATTAACCCCAAAATCCCCACCTTGCGTACACCCTTGCTTAAGAATGCCTACAGGTCAAACAACGAGCACAAAACAATGTGCAAATGTGAAGTATAATCAGAAAAAAGCAAAGAAAATTGCTTGTGATTCAAAATTCAACCCAATCAAGTTTGCTGTGCATTCTGAAAAATTTTTAATGAAACTGGACTTCTAACCAGATTCCGTATTAAGGTTTACCAATGACAGTCTGTTAAAGGAAGCATAAGATGTCATAAAGTAGTCTTGTTTACATCAAAGGTGGGACCGGACCCCGATTGCCGGAGTCGACTCCGACAAGACTCTGCGTTTTTCTTTCGTACCCGGATCCGGAGTCAATTTTCCATTTCAACAGTAGCAGGAGTCTGCGTGGCCATTTCTTAAGTAAAAACATGAGTAAATTACGGTTGGATCGATGATCGTAGCCGGAGTCTTAACAGGAGCTGGATTCTCAAATTTGAAAAATTGCCGGACCCGGATTCAAAAATTTTGGGACAGAATTGGAGTCGGAGTCTGAACAAATGACTCCGGCCACCTCTGGTTTACATCCAGAGCTTGACCAAGTTGTATCGTACAATATTATGTTTCTGATGGGCTGTTTTTACGATTCCTCCCTTGTATGCAGAAACATTAAATTGGAAGGGGATCCAATTTTTACCATGGCGTTTCTTGTCTATATAACGTAAGCATATGAGGCGTCACAAATATTTTTTTAGATATTTTGAAATTCTTGATGTCTGACAAACGCACTAAAGTGCCATTTGTGACTGACCGCGAAAAGGAACTGCAAAACCGTTTCGACACCTTTCTGAATTTCACCAACACGAATTTGTCATCAGAAAAAAACGTGGAAAATTTGACGACAAAACGGTGCGTAAAGATAACGTTGAATGGCTTAGTATCGCCGCTTAGGGGCGGCGATTTGCAGAGTGTCCGCCTCAAAAGCTCAGTGGTAGAGTGTCCGCCTCTCCACTGGAAGGCTGGTTGTACGATCCACGGCCATCTGAGTGACTCGCCGTAGCGCTCCTTAGGCAAGGGCGTTCGCCTAAATCGCCCTAACAAAAAGCATGAATCAGGCTTCGGCCTGCCACCAATTGCCTTTCAAATATATCTAAGCATTAAATGCGATCATAAAAAATGGCTTAGTAGCTCCAGGACAAAGCCGAAATTAATTACTAATGCTTACGACATTCTATCCAGCACCTGCATGTTTTAAACTTTCAAGTAATATTTCGAAAGTAATGTTAAACACGAACTTATGCAACATGGTTGCGAATTCGTTAACAGGAAGTATTCGCCGCATTCAAAGGACGGCGTGGTAACAAACAACACAAGTGAAAGTGTGAATAATATTGTGAAAACTATAGCAAGGTATCAAGAGTTGCCAACAGACACAGATGTAGGCTACTGGTTTTGGTGAGAGAGCAGGAAGTGTACTACTGTGACTTTGCTTCCAAAAGGTTCTCGCTGGAAGTGGTGATTACAAACTAAAGAAAAATTTTTCTCGCCTGAATGTTGACCGTTCCCAACTGGAATTACCCAAGAATGCAAAGAAACAGAATTTTTGAAGACGAAATTTTGCAAAGAGAACCTTGCTGCCAAACTGTCAAAAAAAATTCAAACTAACTACGGTTTAACTCAACGTGTTTTGCTCGTTACTGTGTAAAACACGTTTTGATTGGATTTTCGTCTAGTGTTCATTGTTCGCTCAATTAATTGCAAAAAAGCGTATTGAGTGAAATATTTTCCGACACACCCAATTTCTAGTTTTCCAAGTACAGGGAGGTGTTTTCATGTCATTGCTGTGCAAATGGCTTTGAGTGACAATATTGGAGAAGATTAAGCATCCTATTCATAGTGCCTTTTGAGGAAGCAACACGAGGTGGAGAACAAAAGCCTGGCAGAAAGAAATCCATGTCTAAAGATTATGATTACACCGTCGTACTATAACGGTTTCTTGACCCATATTGAATCTAGAGAACCGCATTTAGCTACGTCCGTATAACACACGTGAGTCCGATCATAGACGTAACAAGGACGACATTC
>JGI24022J15233_10007678_pt1 | contig 11926 bp, 5 predicted proteins | sample Ectturendosymbi2_FD_15233 | JGI IMG/M metagenome (IMG submission 15233)
ATATTTGCTTGATCAAAAACATATTTCATCATTTTCGGCCTGTTGCCTCACCGCTAAAGGTGAGCGCGCTGGAGAGGGTGGTGGACAAAAACAAAAAGAATGTGCTGAATACATTACGCGTAATGTTGTCACTTGAGGTTTGCAAGAAAGCGCAGGAGTGGGCGCCCTACATACAAACAAACAAACAAACCAGGACGACTCGTGTGGAAATCGCAATGTCTTCAGTGTGAGAAGGTATCTGGCCTTGCGCAAAGCCTTTGATTTGCGAAAGATTTTTATAGATTTTGTGACGTGCTACTGCGTTGATGCGTCTACTTTCGTTATTTAAAGTGTCATGTATGTTTATGTAGAGCACAGGGGTCACCAACCTTTTTGATACTGAGAGCTACTTATTGCGTACCGATAAATGCGAAGGTCTGTCTACCAGTTTGATATAAATTTCTGAAATAAACATTTTGCTCAATTTATCTTTAATGATGTTATCATCAACAAAACTAATCACGTTCATCTATGAGAAGGCACTTATCATAATACCAGTTTTTTTAAGGCGTTTTAGGGACCCGATTCTGGTCCCTAGAATTTCAAATCGGGTCCCTAGAATCAGAGAAAAATATCATCGGGTCCCTAAAATCAGAGAAAATCGGGTCCCTAGAATCAGAGAAATCGGGTCCCTACAAATCCAAACCGGGTTCCTAACATTTTCCTTAAAAAAAACCCTGATAATACTATTATCAGAACAAGCCCGCGGACGACCCACGTGGTCCTTGCGGGCGACCGAAGCCTGAATCATCAGTCGACACCATGCTTGCAAGGAAGGATTCTAATGCACAACCACAGCAAAAAAACATTTCTACCGGGGCAACCTAACTGACAGGGCATTGCAAGGACAGTAAATGCAAAACTAAGAGACGTTTTTGCTGATAATACCTTCCTAATTTTCTTAGCATGTTTTTATTAAACGACGATTGGCACTGTATTTGAGTATTTGAGTGTCCACAACTGTGTAAAGTGGGCCTAATCAACTTTGCACAAGGAAAAAATAAATTTCTAAACACTTAAGGGTATATGCACCGAACCGAGTAAGTACGTAAATTTGTTTTCCCAGTCTGCAATAGAAATGCTGTGAGTGCCATTGATTTTGTTCTTTCACAATGCTGCCTGTATCAAAAAAGTACTTGGTGTTGCTCTGAAGTATAAAGAAGCCGCCTAAATCAGCAAACGTAACAGTTTCAAGCAGGTTTTTTTTAAAGGAAAATGTTAGGAACCCGGTATGGATCTGTAGGGACCCGATTTATCTGATTCTAGAGACCCGATTTTCTCTGAGTTTAGGGACCCGATGATAATTTTCTCTGATTCTAGGGACCCGATTTGAAATTCTAGGGACCCGAATCGGGTCCCTATAACGCCTTAAAAAAAACTGGTTTCAAATCAACTACCCTCAACTCACGCATAGAACAGTATCGCCTGTGAGAAGTATACACTCTGAGCACTTCATTGCAGTCAAGGTCAAACCAGAGGCGTATCCATTGGGGAGCGATCGCCCCCCTAAAACCTACGAAAGTAACTTTATTCACCATGATTTTGAACAATTCACAAAACAGCATTCGCGATATAAGGCCATTTTGCCGTCCATTGTTTTGTCACAGCTGTGTTGTTAAATATATTTTACTTCCCTTACAGTAGTGAACCCGTAATGAGAATTGACTATACCAAATATTACTGAAATCCCTCCCCCTAACCTTACTGGCTTAATCCGCGCCTGGGTCAAACTTTCAAGTCACCACATGAAGGGGTCGTCCGATTATCGATTTGAACCATGTGAGGGGGTCATAAAACTATCGATTGAAATCGAGTCGTGAAATTCGTTGAGAGAATATTAGACTACTTGCGCGATCACCTATAATTATGCATTTGTTGCTCAGCCGTAACCACGTCTATCCGGGGCTTGGTATGTCTCGTAGCCAAGTTGCTTCTAACACTTGGATTTGCTCATCTTCAAACCTGACCACCCATTTCGCGCTAATAACAAATCGAAGGCACCATTTTGGGACACCGGAACCCCGGGGCGTGGCGGAACATTTTCTGTCTTTTCACAATGGGCGCGGAAGTGTCCCTTTTTTAAACAAGGCAAGTTAGTTTTGTGCAGACGTCAAACGTTTTTTTGCAGCTTGTCGCGCACGCAGCTTCAAATATCACAATGGTTGAAACTCAAAATTATGCAGAACATGTAAAAGCAACAATATCATTCTCAACATGTGTGTGTTTCTGCGTTGAATATTTGAAGTGGTATCAATTTCTCTAACGCGTAGTAACTTAACATTTAGCGTATCTTATCAGTAGGTTTATATGTAATTTTTTACGTTTTTACGTAGCAACGGTTTTGAAACGAAAAAATGTTTATTATGTGGAAAGTCCCACGATGATGGAAAACGGTGCGGTCCTGGTGGCAAAACGCGGATATTGTAAGTGCATTATACCATCTGTGACATGATGTTAGACAGAAACGTGGGTGTTGGTCTATAGGCTGCAATGCAAATTTAGCGTTTTTTCACGAGGAAGGACTGGTCCGTGGTGAAAAGCTACTGATCCTTTAGCCGACGACGTAGTCGCTGCTAATGGCCGCGATTTTGCGCTTTGAGAGTTGAAGTGACATCACAGCTGCAAGCCAAAGCATTCCACCCAGCATTAAACAACCGCCTCAGTATTTCAAAAATGTTTCATTTGTATGAGTGGCTTACTGTAAAAGCCAAGGTTGCCAACACAAATGAAAATACATCTCACACAATAGCTTTTGTTGTATGACGTTTTTACGTCCCTTCTCTCCACTGTGAAAGTTTTATAGATGCGACGACTTGTCAAATTACGTTTTTGGCGACGATCTCACCGAAATGGGCTGTGTTATGATTTGAAACTTGCAGCAGGTTCAGAAACGTTAGTTGAGGGTAAGCCGTTGATGCGGTTTTCATATACGAAAAATTAAAAAACTGGTAAACAAACCGCAATGAGGAAATGCAAGTAATATTAAAAAAAATAAATAAAAGCTATGTTGCGACTTTTTACCACAACACTTTCTGTGTCCGCTTCTAAATGATGCCTTCAAGTTCTCTCAAGGCCCCTTGGCCTCCCTCTGTTCTGGCGCCATCGGCATCTAGTACAGTGGTTTTCAACCTTTTTCATGCAGCGACCCATTTTGCAACCCGATTTAACTTAACGACCCCTTTCCGAAACTTTCCAGTCAGGCATATGAAATGCAGTTGTGCTTGCAGAATAGAAAATCAGACTGACTAAAAAATAACGTTCGATATCGCTATGTTGAACAAGAATCATTTGTTAAATTCATGCACATGGCAGCATCAGTGAAAGAGACCCGTGCCGTATTCAAATCACACCACAGCACAACTCATCGAAAACTAGAATAATTTCCAAGTTAGCTACCGCATTCAGATCAAACAGAGCGCATTCTTACGTCACAACGTTGTTCGTGCGTTGCCAAACGCAACAGTACTGTAATAGTCATAATCACACTTAAAACAACTTTGAATGAAAAAGTGGGCTATCATTTTTGCCAGGTGTTCCTATTATTTCGGCTACGACAAAAAGTGGTTCCATATACGAAATATAAAATTTAGAAGTAATTTAGAAGCACATTTTGAGTATTTTTATCAGAAGCTATCGCAATCACAAGAAAAATGGCAAACGACCCCCAGGTTGAAAACCACTGATTTAGTAAGACTTAATCGAAAAGATTCGCCAGTTTCATGCGCATGCAGTAACGTAACAAATGCAGTAATATCGCGGAGCCTTTTAAATGTGGCTGCAAGTCACTAGAAGAGAATGTGCAATGATAACGGCGACTTTTATAACTTAGTGCATAGACGTGGTGCACAGCGCTAATTTTACAGCTTGGAACGGACAGCTGCAATTTAACGTTTGTTATATCAGAATGCTGTCCTGAAAAATAACGGATGAACTGGAAAACCTGTTTGTAATCAAGTTTGAATCAAATAGAGACAAAACTCCAAACAAAAGTTTCTGATCAATTGCTTTGACATTTTTCTGCCCAGGCTGGTGTTTCCCAAGCGGACAGCTGTTTTATATTCAGAAACTTACGCACAAACCGTACGAAGTATCAGAACCGTCGCCAGAAAGATTTCAATAGGGGGCTTTGCGTTTGTTTGGGGGGCTTGATATTATAAAAATAACCAAAACACAACTTATTTATAGTGTTTCACGTTTCAATTTGGGAGGGCTTGGAGCTTTGTTTGGGAGGTCTCAGCCCACCAAAGATCCCCGTGGCGACGGGACTGCGAAGTATCCGCAATCAGTTGGAAGCTCCAGTTTTTGAAAGCTGATCATCTGTACTACGTTTTTTGCGCAGTATTAGCTTGGCCACGTACAGCTGCAGGTTGTTTGTGTTACATGAGCAGGGTCGGATTAAGGGCAGAACCGTCGCCAGAAAGTTTTCAATAGGGGGCTTTGGGTTTGTGCGGGGGGCTTGACACTCTAAAAATTGACAAAAATTCAACTGATTTATAGTGTTCCATGTTTCAATTTGGGGGGTCTTGGAGCTTTGTTTGGGGGGGCTAAGCCCTCAAAAGCTCCCCTGTGGCGACGGGACTGATTAAGGGTACAATAGGCCTAAGACTGTTTACTTGAGAATAGCCTATAATTTTGCAAACTAATCTACAAAGAGTAATAGAAGTACATACAGGAAAAAAATGAAATGATTTACTGCGAAATAACGTAAGCATAACATAAAAACGTGTATTAAATGTAACTCATTCGGTAGTTGCTTGTAATAAAAACAATAAATAAAAAGCGTTGATAGCGAAATTTTTACAGGACCTAAGGCTATAGCTTTAGTAGCCTAATGGTTAATCCCGCATTGTACATGAGGTTAGAGTAGATGATTCTGTTGCACTTCAGAAGAGGTACAGCAAAGTGCAAAAATGTTTGGATGGATTTTATGTGGAAACACTGCCACCTAACTAACTACGTTTGTGTTAAATCAATAGTAAGCGTTTTGTTGAACCTTTTCCCTATGTTCATGAAACACCAATCTAACTAAACCGCGTTAATCGTCAGCATTCTTACGTTTCCAGACTCATTGTTCATCTCAACCAATTGTTTCTTGACAATCACACCATGATGATCAAACAGTGACAGAGCAGAATCGTCACGGTGGTGCGAAATGCGCCCACGGGCTTGGATTGGTATTGTAGTTGTTAACCGCGGTGCGGATAAAACCTTATTGTTAGTGTGGGAATCCCACAAGATGTCTTCCGAGTTCTGCTCCCAGCAGGAAGGGCTTGCTAGCTGTGCGGATGAATATTAGTCCGTGTCTTCAAAATTGTGTGTTGTAATTCTACAAGGTTGTATGCCTTCCACTGCTGTCCAGAAATGACATACTGTATGTGAATTGCAGACTGTCTTGCTTAAAGAGAGAAAGCTGGAACAGTTGCATTAAGGTTTAGTGAAGATCTACTATATTAGGTGACAGAAGCGGCAGCATGTCAGCGGTCCAACCAACGAGAGAGGTGCTTTCAGCACGATCAGTGTACAGTAGGGTTGCCGTGTTTTTACCACCTAAAAGGAGAACACACTTTTAGCAAGGCACTCAAATCAGCACGCCTGCCTATAGTTTCTTGAATACAGCCCCACACAAAATGTAAACCACTCAAAATCACGCTGAAAAACCGTAGGTTGTATTCAAGAAAAGTTTCGAAAGGAAACGGAAGACATTGTTGCATTTTTTAGCATCCTCGGAGGGCATTTTGTAGTAACCCTAGTCGACAGTACAGTATTGTGGGAGAGCACTCAGAAAAATGGTTCAGCTTTGGCAACCCGTGCTTGTGCATGGATTTCAAACATTACGTGAAGATATTCAAAGTTGTACAGGAGGCTATGTTAATCAGGACCAATGTTCCCTCTATGGTGCGCAATTACGCAAATGCACAGTACCGCCAGAAAATCGGCGCAGTGAAATCTCCTCGCACACTTGCAACATTGCAGATTAACAAGTTAAAAATCATTAACATTTTTGGGCAGAAGCAGAATGCTTCCGGTCACATTGCATGGCCTTTTTAGAGGCTATTTGACTTAAATGTGTACTTTGTTCGTATTTTGATAAAATTTTATACTTCTAATAATTCACAAAGTTTGTAATTCATTCAGAACTCTGCTAACTCAGCCTTAAAATATTGCTCTGTGTAAAATTGTCTTAGCGGGCAGACTGACCTGGACAACCATCACTGTATTTTAGGGTTATATTGTCGCCCTGTTGCACTCCGGCTCACTCAAATCTTCTTCATGCCTTATTGCCAGAAAAACCAAGTATAGTAACACTTTTTCGGGTGTAATTCGTATCAGTTGTTACTGAAGGCCGTAATCATTAAACGGATTAAAGCTTCGACAAAATGTAACTAGGCCTTTCGCAGTCGGCCTCAACTACTGAACTTCGGCAGCACACTTTTTTTAGCTTTGCTGTTGCGTGATGATTAAAAAAATAGAATTTTCTGAAACAGTTAAGTTACACAATCGGTACGTAAAAATGTTCTCGAAATTATTCTTCAATGGTCCACTTTTTAATTTTTCTAAATGTGCTCCTGGTTTTAGAGAGAAATTATTGTTTGCTTTGAAAACGTTGGTCTGTTTACCATAAATGTACCCCGTCATCCACAGATCAAGACCGTAGTGGAAGTTTCGCACGGTCGTCATATTATTCTGTGTAAAAGTACACTCCCAAATGCGGGCATAAACAAATATGTGTTTCTTTATCCTTTTCTCTTACCCGGATGGGATTCACTTTCGCTAAAGAGACTTGGTTGGGTAGAAAGACTGCGAAGCACCGTCCTCGTATTACTATCGGAAGCAGCTGCAGCAGATTAAACGTCTCCGTGGTTGTTATCAAGCTCATTAACTGTACGTCTAATTGACCGTTTATCACGTCGATCACACAAGAAATTAAGCCGTGCAACCAGCTCGGTCACATCTAAGTAAGCCTTTAATTTCTACACCCCCAAATAGATTTTATTCGCCACACCCCGCGACCTGGACACGCAAAAGGTCCTTCGTCAGTTTAGCTGCTCATTAGTGGTTCGATGAATTCCAGTGACCCGATCGTTGTGTGTTCGCTGAAGCGTGAACTAGCGTGGAACCTCAAGTGGATTGAGCTCCACAGCCGCTGTTTCGCTTTTCAGAGATAACCCGGAAGGCAGGCCCTTCGCCTCGTGTTCAGATGCGTTCGCTTCGCAACTGTTCATTTTGGTCGAGGTACGAAATTTGCGAAAGACATCTGCAGGGAGAGAAATGTTTTATTTTGATTGTTTGTTTGTTTTCGTCGTTTTGTTTGTTGAACTTGCGGCTTAAGTTTTTACTTAAGTGGGTCGTATAACATTTACCCTTTTCGTCTTTCCAGACGGCCTGGTGCAATATCATAGCCAATGTGTTTGTTGTAAACTGTTGTGATGATGTGTCGTAAGTGATCAGGATTGGATGTAACTTGTCATCTCAAGCAAGACGAACCAAGAGGCATCGGTAAGTTCACACCTCTTTTTTCTCTTGCGGCACGAAATTGATACATCACATCTCCCTGTGGGCTTTCCAATCCGATATTATGATTGATCTTGATGCACATAGAAATTGTTGCGATGGAACAAGATACGCTTGACCAGTTCANATAATTTAAATTGGTACTGGCATGTGGTAGAGAAAAAAGAATTTTGATCATCCGTTCATAGGCTACGGAGTGCGAAATACGATCGTGAGATTACGAGCGTTTTCCTTAACGCAGTTTTGCCGAGTTATAGAGAGGAAAGGTACTTGCTTCTTATAGTGGCCCTGAAGTTATTTTGACATTTTTCATACTTAAAAGCATCACACTTGCTTAACTAATATCAATTGCAAGGACCTACGTATCAAACAGAGACATTTAGTCATTCTATTCAATATCGTGTGGTCCCCTGACAGTGAGTTAAGTGATTTTATTTCTTGGCAACAGATTACAGCGTAACACATTCTTTTTTTACGCCTGATTTTGTGCTAGTCTTTAGCAGTGGATCAAGCAGTTGGGTTCAACTAAAAGCAAGGCTGCTCTTATGCTTACATTTTGATTGGTGACGCAGGCCCTTAAGGTCCTTGTGACGTCATAAATTGGTTTAAGACTGTCAGACTTTGATGATCCTGATGTTTAAATCCACTGAAAAAGTTTCCACTGGCAACAGTCTGCCAGGACAAATAGTATGGCTACGTAGGTGGAAAGGCGGACGTCTGGTATTTTGCACCTGTCTTCAATTCGTGTTTTCTCAAAGTAACTATGAAACTTATGAGTGGCGTGACACGTGTGATTTCTTAACAGCTGTGTTTGTATTGCTGCGTTGTAGAACAACCATATTTTTGAATCGAACTGACTGACCGAACCTTTATAAGCATTGGCAGAAGAAAACCCATGAACCCGATAGTTGTCTAAATTCTTGGATGACCAAGAATCTTCCGTTAATCCAGCGTACCTGATCATAGCATGCGTAATTTTACGTGAAATCGATTTCCTATTAAAAATTTGCTGATCGATTCCTTGCTTACACCCATCGTGGAAAGTACATACTTGTCTCAGTTTTCACCTCCCAAGGTTCTCAAGGAAAATGTTTATATCACGCCAACTTTGGATTGATGATGCAGGAACCGACTACTGTTGGTCAGTCACTTACTTCTATCCGTGGACTTTATTTCTTTGCTGAGTAATCTATTTTTGCAACTCCACGCGATCACAAAGGCTGGAAGGCCCTGGGTGAAGCATAAGCTGACTTGTATTGCTCCAAGTTTACTTCATGGATGCTGATCCCAGTGACTCAGAAATTAAACAAAACATAGTGTTGTGCAGTGGTTCCCAAACTGGGGGTAAACTACCCCCCAGGGGTAATGTGAGATTATTCAGGGGGTAATGAGGAACCAAAACCACAATGTTGTTCAATGTTATGAGCGATCACCGCGAAATATTGAGGGTAATTAAGCCATAATCGCTACCTTGATTTGGGTGACGGCTCGAACAAGTTTGGGATCCACTGGTGTAGTGTTACGTTTCTTTTTTGTTTGAACTTTAAACTGATTATGATCAGGTACGCTGGATTAACGGAAGATGAGGGGAATATGAAAAAATCTTAGGGAATAATATAAAAAAGTGGTTAAATTGTGTGGGTAATGTTTCGTAATCATGCGCATTGTTACGATTTTACGCATTGTTACGTTCTTGCACAACATCTTCAAACTGTTTGTTAGAATGTTTGAATATGTTTTCAAACTCAAAGTTGAACTGAACGTAGTAAAACGACAATGCTTCGTAAAATACAATGCAGAAATTCACGCGTATTGGAAACGATCGCTTTTTCATGTTCAGCAAAACTATGAGCTCGAAAAAACAGATTTGTTTGATGTCGATACAAAAAAGCATAAGCTTAACTTATGGTTTGATTGTAAGCAAAATGCACTTCTGTCCAAGCTGCCCCCTCCACGAAATGACAGTCTGGCAATGCATTCGTCATCTCTTGACCCTAGTTATTATGATCATCACGTGCAAAGCTCTTTAAAATTTAAATTGCTTTTTTTGACGTCATATTGAACATTTCAGGTGGTGATGTAAAGAACAATGTCCAGTGAGCTATTGATCCTAACAAAAGCTGCGCCCACCGAATAACTCGGTTTGGCGAGCTCTTCACTTCTTCAGCTTCGTTATTGTTGAGTGCGGAACAACACCCGGCGAGTCATTATTTTAAGAGCATGAAGATTGGGCTGCGCTCGCGTGTCGGGATTGGCGCCCATTGTCCGTTCTTTTTGATGTTGAACCGCAGCCACTTGGACCTCTCGAGTTCGGCTGCTGTCGTGTCTTGAACCTCAGGCTCCAGCTACAAGCTCGGCTTGTTTGCTTACTGGTTGGCTTGTTGACTTGTGCCGGTTGCGCATAAGTAGGCCATTTGATCGCGCGAGGTAAATCAAATTGTGCCGCCGGCCCTTTCTCTTCAACCACATCAGTTTGCTATTGTAGTTCCGGTCGGGGCGGCGCGGTTGGTGGCGCTTTGCCCGAAATGAATCATCACTACGGGAAAGTGGTTGCCCCTTGGGTGCTGCTGTCTTGCGCTGTGGTCCCCTTAGCGTCCGAAATAGTATGGCGTGTTGTGGTGAGCGCGTGAAATATCAGCAAGCCGTGAAACGACATTGAGACAAACGAAAACACGCATTTTTGTGTTGTGCTGTTGGTTGGGGTATCCAAGTAACAGTAACTTCTGCAGTTTAAGTTTATTAACCAGTTGACCCCTGACAACATGGCAGTGAGAGTCAGTGTTTCACTGTGGTGTGCCTGCGTTTGTAAACACCAAATAATTATTTTTGCAGAGAATGCTTTTTTTACAAATCTGCGTCCATTTCATCCATTAGGCTTAGGTTTCAAACCATGCATTGCAGATACTTCTCTGCATTTTTGTAAGCGGGACAGTGTACAGTAGTTAATGAATCTTGCCCCATCACAAAAATTACTACAGTCCATAATAAGGCGGCAAGCGGCACAGTGAGTCTACCGTACCTGGGAATTCCCCTGTAGTGAGATGTGTTTACTTTGATGCTTCCGTGAACTTAGCCGGCATAATGACCGACCGTAGGTTAACTCAAACTCGCACACTGCGCGTATCCTTACGAAAGCCTGGAGGTCAATGTTTTCGCGGCCCTGTCAATCCCCTCGCGACTTTCAGCCGCGCCCAACATCACTGTTGACAGACCTATCGACCTTTCGCTGTGAAAACGCACTAATTTTTTCGGCAATTTCCGCCGCTCGTCTGTCCGGCGTCTGGCGACCTGGGGCTTGGTCCCGGACTTGAAAGACACCGCATCAACGGGACCGCTGCTAAGCGCGTTGACAACGCTCTATTTCCGTTTCGTGTCGTGACATTTTGGGGTGCTAATGACGAAGATTTCCAAGTACTTGGGACATCTAGCATGATTGTCTGTATTCATCATAAGTTATTTTGAGCAAAGTTTGGTAAGTGTGGATTTGTTGCAGCTTGTAGGTCCAGTTTTCTGCGCCGCTTTATTTTGATAGAAAAAACTTGCAAAAGAGAAATAAAAAAAATTAAATTGGTCAATTTGAAGTAGGGCACAAATTTAAACAAATGTCTTCGCAACGTTTCAAAGAAAATCTGTTTGCCAGTTTAACTACAGAAAATGCTGTTTGCCAGTTTATCTTCTGACAAACGACACGGACTGTTCGTCGCGTGTCTTTGCTACAGCATCAATGTCGCTCAAAGCTTGTGAAATGTTATTTGCTGTTTATTTATCCATCACTATTTGGCAAAGAGGTTTAGGATAATTGAAGATTTCTGATTTCGCTGGAAACGCATTATTTATCAAAGCAAAGTTACAGTGAGCTTAGAAAAACGCCGAGTGCCATTTAATTTGTTAAGCCAAGCGCTCCGCATTTCCATACTTGTTATTGAAAAACTCCTGATTATAAAATTGTTTTAACTTGAAAACTAATTTTCTGGCGACACCAAGACTGAAACTGGCAGATATTGAAAAGAACGGTTAGTTGAAAATTCAAGATTTTTCATACTCACCCGCACCGCTACTTGAAAGCCATTGCCGATCGTCTTGCGCTACGTCGTAATTACTGTCATAGCCGCGACTTCGTTGCAAAGCACTCGTAATGGGCAGAAAAACATTGCAAAACGTTGGCTGCGCTGTTGCCAAACCTTTAATCAACCTGTGATTACCAGAGTGATGGCCTTTCATTTGACCGCTGCTGATGATTTTAGGAAATCTTGAATCTTAAAAACAGCCCGGGCAGCTAGAGCTGACTCAGTTGCGCCGGGGATGTTGCCTGCGCCGCGATCGCTCCGGTGCTGCTGCCCAGGCGAACTTATCGGGGAAGAGGTTTTCAAAGTCA
>JGI24022J15233_10007679_pt1 | contig 11925 bp, 12 predicted proteins | sample Ectturendosymbi2_FD_15233 | JGI IMG/M metagenome (IMG submission 15233)
TTTCAACTTTTAAAAGATACCCTTATTCCACAACAAGTTTTCGATCTATATGAAAAAGAATTCATTCCTTTTTACTGTGAATAAACGCGTCATAAAAATGGTACCGGGCTGAACCAGGGTAAGTTGATTTTTTGCAAAATCATTCTGACTTGCCAACAACACTGGAAATCAAAACATTTAATTTCTTATTCTTTGCGCAAATCGTGACAGCTCCACCACATGGTGCAGGCAAATGTTACAGTCAACACTTCCTGCGTAACAGTTGCAAGCGCGCGAACAGCGCAGAAATGTGTTTACATTAGAGAAACTACACGAAAGGAAAACTAAACTACTTTATTTTCAGCCGTGTATTGCTCTTATGCGTTTTCACTGTAATCTATTTTTGTTTAAGAGTTGCTGACATACTGAGTACATTTTTGCGACTTTCTTGAGTCAATTGTTTCATATTTTTAATAGCAGTTTTTCAATCATTTTAAAACTAAATATGAATATAATAACACGATTAAGATGCAGAGAAACTATGAACATAAAACAACAATTTGCACATACTGCAACAACTCTGGATTCCAGTATGGGTCAACCAGACATTGTAGTCCCAATCAGAGAAACCGTACAACCAACCACCACTTCTCGATTGCTAAGAGAAACAGCAAACTTTTTTCGTTGTCATAACCTACCCCTTTCCTTTGGTTTCAAGCGCTTAACACTTTTCCACATCAAAGACGATAACTTCGAGAATCACTTGAGATATATTTTAATATATGATTATACCGGCGATAAAAGCAAACTTGACTTCAATCGTTCACATAAAAATGACTTCATGACTGATGTGTCGTTACAAGTTGGAACGACGTGCGAATGAAGATGAACAACTGTTCAACAGTGCGAAGAGGAATCTACATCAAGAATTTCAACGACTTCCAGTTATACAGATTTTCAAGAAACCTGTCAAACACTCTTGATTCATCAACGAGTACTCTGTCCTGAAGAACAATGTTCTGAACAATATGCTGCATTTAATCAAGATTTGTTGATGATATAATCACGATGTTTTTTGTGCAATTACTTGCAATGTTAAGCATTTACGTGTTTCTTGTTTGTGTTGTTTTATCATGCAGAATTCAACTTCGAATTATTTATTCAGCTGAACATTTTTGTTTACTGTGCATGATCATTTGCATGACAACAGCGTTTTTTGTGTTTCAGCATTAGCTCTGTTCATAAATATTAACTAACAACTGCTGAAAACTGACATGGCAAAACTTGGCAAATCCAGTCCGTCCAGATCTTACCCTGATCTGAATATGGCCATGATGGCCTCACCGATCTTACCTAGCCGTTCCAGAGATCCTAGAATTAAAGATCCTTGGAATGTTCAAGAAAGAAATACTTCAAAACTTGCACCATTTCCAGAAACATATTCCTATCAAAAGGCCATATCAGCAGCACCTTATCCCCATTTTGTTGGCACACCCGACACTGGAGAAACGATGTCGCCCTTCACCACGCATACAAATTTGCGTCCAGCTAAACTTTCCTTTTCCCCTCATCCTACCCATTCAGAACCTAAGATACCAGAAAGATCGTCTTATTGTCTGATGTACTCAACCCATCATGCTTTACAAAACAAAGCTCTCCACATTGAAGATATTCAAACCATCTTTGCGTCGCCTATTCTTCAAGAACAACTACATTACTTGCTGATGGATCATGCCTTGGACGAAACGAAGATTTCAGAAACCCTCAAGTATTTAGGCGTACCAAAATGCCTATTCCTTCAGTACATAAACCGAGTTTATCCTCAACATTTCTATACTATCCACAGCAACTTCAATGGAGCTGCACAATAACGATTTCCTTAAGTTACCTACTACTCAGATTACCTAATTATACTATTTACTATCTAATCATATATACTTTATTCTAGTGTGCAATACAATATATATCTGATGCGTTTGAAAATGTCTGTAATGTCCTTTCTTGTTATTGCTCTCTTCTTTGTGAGTCAATACAAAGGACAAAGAAATAGATCTTGGTTTTTGTTGTATTGAACAAATAGGACAAATAATCTCTTTGTTCACAACGACGTTAATTACATCTTGTAAGTTTTTTTTTCAGATAAAATCTACAATAAATCTTATAGTAGCCAACAGCATTTTTCAAATATGAATACCTTTTTAATAAATGCTTTCCTAACGCTTAACTTAAATTCTGTCTTTCAAAACCCAAATATTTCGTTAGAAACAAACGAAATGTTGACTGCCCTCACAGCAGCAAACCAAACGATAGTCTCGGTTCCTCCACCAGAACAAACAACCATCATTACAAAATTGTCAGATTTGCCGGAACAACCATGCAATCAGCAGACCTTTTTCAGACATTTACGCACAAGCAATCACTGGAATAAAAAATTACATAGGCCCAATTTTTTATTAAAACTTTTTTTCAAACGCCAGAACGGCGATGCTTTGTAACTACTAGATTTCGTATTGATTTAACAGTTCAAAATAATTTTTCTCACCGCCGCCAAAGCGAGATTCCCAACTCAGTATTACAGTTTCACCACCCCATTTCATAAAGAAATGAATTCAAAATAGCAAGCTGGAAAAATCACCCAACACGCGTCATTTCTAGCCTACACAATGCGGACGCGATTACCTTCATGCATCATGTAATAAGCTCGTTTTTTTGAAAGACACGAAAGTCTTAAATTTCAACTCTTCTCAGCTCCCCTATCCCATCCCGCATTTATACGGGACAAGTAATGCTATGTAAAACTCAACATGTTGCCTCACATAGATCACGTTCAATACAATTCAAGTGTCTCTTATTTAATAGACCAAGTTAATATCCGCGAATGTGATCTTGATACAATGGTTTCTATTGACAGATTACCCCAAAACGTCTTTCTCATAGGATTTTCAGGAGAAAACTTCCTACCAATAGTCCCCCTAAACGCAAAAAATGATAGAGTCTGTTTTCAACGATACTCTTCGCGACTTTCAGATGAATTAACTAACCAGACTTCACCTTGGTTAATCTTAAAACTACAACTTGGGTTAAAATTAAGAACGGAACCAAGCGATATATTCATTTTACGCCCAAAGCCTTACGACCACGGTATGCAACAGTAACTTTTTCATACCCAGACGGCATTCAATTTCAACACAACAATATCAGCCCTCCACACACGGTCAACTTTCCCATGATAGTACAGCAACAAAGTCCCAACAACATTAACTGGACAAGTTATTTACACAATCGCTGTGACGCCGCCGCGTTAAATAATATAATATTTCCTTTTGGCTCCTTAGAAATTCTACTGCTAAAAACTTCACCCCCTCAAGATCATAGTGAAATTTGTCAAGTCTTACCTGATGTCACTCATCCACGCAAATCATACGCTGCATTGCAATCAAAAATAGAAGATTTAAACACAAAAAATAGCCCAACAATCTGGACCTGGAGAATCCCCGCAATACACACAAATACCATTTTTTCAACAGATACTTACTATCAACAAAGCCTAAACAAACTCTATATAGCCTATGACAAATTCTCAAAAGAAACTTTCAAAACACTACAAAAATTACACCGATTTCGGATGGCCACATACTTTGATCAGTTTCGAATAGAATTGTTGAAACATACTTTACACAATTAAGAAGATACACTCACACAAAATAGAATTTAAAAATCCATCAACACGACATTAGAACAAAAGTTCACACACGTACAAGATACAAAAACACTTGCCAATAAATTATGGCAAATTCACCTTATTAGACAGACCATACTTCATAACATATATGTGCAAACGCACATTCAAAAATTCACAACTTCTTTAAGAAACAATATGAAATTTAAAACCAATGAAATATACGAACATCAACTCATAACCAAAAAGTTTATTCTCGGAGCAGATTCAAACTAGTAACACTCCTAACCCTTGAATCAAATTCAGTCCTCACCATGATACCAAAACTGCATCCATTTTTGAGGAAAATCATCAATCTGTTCAGACATGCCATTCACACGAGCGTACAATTAATTTCTAATGCTAAAACCTATTTCAGTACTTCACAATATTTAACTAATAATCCCCTGTTAAGTCAATTTTCATTACGTCAATTAAATACAAACATGTAAAAACTCTCAATTGAAGCAGTACATCACATAACGCCTAACATAAAAAGAAAAACCTTATTGACACACTAATTAAGTCAAAATCCAGAGTTACAAGAAACTTGCACCCACCCGCATTTATCATTCAGTTAAACCATAACGAATATCGATGACTATATTAACAAAAAATAACCAACAGTATTTTTTAATATAATTTCTACAGATACTCACTTCAAAACCGATAACATGAAAACGTTGCTATTGCTTTTCTTTTATTTAAAATCAATAGATGGTCTACAGTGATAACGAAGAAACTATTCCACAGATGTACAAGCAACATTTACGTCATTAATTAATAAACAACATCTCATTATTTCAGTGCCTGAAGCAGATAGAAAACTGCACGTCCATTAACTTCTAACAATTTATAACCAACCATGCCACCAACAAGCATTTTATGAAAACTAAAAACACGAAAATTTCATCAATAAGCAAAGACACAACCCACCGTTTTTACTAAAACCTTCAAACCAATCACCAGAAGCGCGATGTGTTAGTCTTTTTCAGCAAAACCGTAACTTGCAAGGACCCTCAGACCTTTCACAACGATACGAGTCCCCTCACTCCATTCTCCATTTCTTTTCAGGTTATGGAACTCTGAAACAAATCAAAAACATACCAAACGAAGACCATAGTACAAACACTCACTTAATTTTCCCACGAGACGCTGATGTTTTCTAATTAAATTTTTACGTAGTAATCTCCTGCTACGAACGTCACACATCCATACACTATTTTCTTAAGCACCAAACCTTCTTTAACAGACTCCAATGCAATCCTCGTTGCAACACTAAAATTACATCTGTTTTCAGGGACAATTATCAAATTACTTTAAGTATATCTTGTGAAATAATCACAATATACAACCGCAGCACCTTTCACTTCATCCAACATGAAACACAAGAAAATATTCTATCATCCTCTGTATGGAATACAACACATTTAATATGACACATAAACTTCTCAAACAAACACCTGATAGCACAAAACACAAGTTTAGATTAAAAACAACCTCTAATCTCCAAAATTATTTCTGCAAACCAAAAGTTTCTATTTAAAAAAATACTATATACAGTTTTTCTATAGGAATACTGATGTTTTTTGAATCATTAGAACCGTAAGTTGTGAGTTACCTACAAAGCTGGATTTTCCACAGCCTTTAAGTGACACAACATTTGTTTCTACACAATTTAATGCTCTCTTTGAAGTGATTCGTATCATTTAACATTGTTTGAATATTGGTTGCCCATGCAAGTGCAACACTCATAGCCACTAGTTTTGTCATTTTGCATTTAATATATCTCATTTTAATACTTGTCAAGTTAGTGCAAAATCCTCATGAAAACCAATATATCTTTCAGATCCCCTTAGGGAAACCATTTTCAATGTTTGCACCCCTCACAACGATGAGCAACCGTTAGTGTCGTTGCTTCATTTTAACTGCGCACCGTCAACATCAGTAGGTTCACTAGTCGTCTTCTCATTAGCGTCACCTTTCGACAATCGCTAAATACGTGCTAGACCTTGTAGAACTACTTGACAGAAAGTTTTTTTCAGACTTAAGACCAAACATTCCTCCTTATTTTTAGTTTGGGAAAACTTTAATGCATACTTTCTCTTTAGTTATTGAGATTTACGAACTTAAAGGTACCATCATTATGACCGCAAAAATAAATTACAACCATTGCAAATTAAGTTCACAGTTGAAATGACTGAATTTCAATAAATTTAACTTTTTTTCAGAACCTTTTCACATGCATACAATTACTATTTCATTCATAAATTTCTTCGCACATAATTGATAAACATCCATTTAAAAATATTTCTCCAGCATTTCCACCTATTTTACACAAAATTGAAAACAACCGGAGCATGCTATCTCTTGGTCATCAACAAAAATAGCTGCAGTGCTTGGCGACACGTTAGCCGCAGGTACAGATCTAGCCTGTGGGCTTCAATACCTTTTCTTTACAGGATCAACAAAAACTTGTCATAAATACTCACATACACTACAAAACTCATGAAAATCAAAACAATAAAAAAAACCCTCACTTCAACGTCTTCTTAAGACAAAATATTCTAAGAAACAAACGGCGAATAACAAAAAATTCAGCCAAGAACAAGATTTCTCTACAACTCACCTCGAAGAAATAGCAAAAGATGTCAAATACAAACAGCAAAGTGCCACAGTTCTTTCACCATCCACACCCCTCCAATACATGGAAACGAAGCGCCAGAAAAAGACTACTCTATATGCCCACTCACAAAGATCGGATCTTACGCCATCAACTCAAAAAACAGCCCAAATGATCACACAAACAATGAACACATTGTCACCCAAACCGGATTTACGAACTCAACACACCAGCCGTGTACACAGCGCTGACATTGACACTCAAGCACCACCAATAACAGACAGTTTATCATACAGCTTGCCGTCATTACAAGCTCACGTTGTTTCACGAAAACCTCCTGAACTTTCTAACGCACATCCACAACATAACTTTTGCGCAGACGCAAATAATATCCACACACTTCAAAAGGATCTTCTATTTCCCCTCCAACCGGGAAATGAAATCCAATGGGCAAAAATCACGCTAGCAACTTTGGAGGAATTTCCATTTATAAATGATAAACTTAAACTAAAATGCCTAATGCATCAAATGACTAACCACACTATGGCCTATCAAACAGCTTCTGCACAGTTAATACAAGTAATTCAAGATTCTACTCACAATCCATTGCAGGCATTCTTCAACTGGCTCAATCATTCTTACAGCCTTACGAATCAGCAACAGAACACCCGCTTACGCAAAGCAATAAACGAACAACAATTTGATTGGCATAATAATCCCGCCATTGATCTTCAAAATGCAATTACTCAAGCACACATGAGCCTACCCGAAATCAACGACAATGAAATCTTTTGCGAAACACTCAGGGATGCTTTGAAACACAAATTACAACCTTATTACCATCTCATTGCGGAGTCCAACATAACCGACTTACCTGACAAATTATGTCATATATGGAAAAACATTGCTATACCACAACCGCACACAAGAACACTCACTGAAGCTGACCAATCAACAATATTCAATAGAACTTCTATCACCGACGTCAACCAGCCTACCAACCAATCGAACACTGTCTATACGACACCACATCACCACCTTGCCAAACAAATCCAAAGTTTATCACGCATAGTGACACAGCTGCAACACGTACAAACACAACGATTTAGTTTACGACCTTCCCGTTTGCGAAAACTTCAGACTCGCACATGTTTTCGCTGTCATAATCGCGGTCACCTAGCCAAAGATTGCGGAAAACATTTGAGAGTGAATCCCTGCCAATTAAATCAAACACTTACATCGACGAAACAAAGGACATATCCCATCCATCCATAGAACCAATAAATCTACACGATTACCCAACCATACCACCCACACCACGAACAGAAAAGACATTCAAATATCACCGAACCCAACAGATGGAGATAAACATCGTCCCCGAATAGACAAACAAACATGCACACACCATTGAAGACAACACCTGCTTTTGATAACGACTCGATCGAGATATTTAGTGCACTAACATATTTCATATTTGTCACTGACGAGTGGTTGCCATAATGACGAACCAACAGACGAAACTGACGAATGATTATTATCAATCAACAGATTGAACTGACGAGTGATGTTTGACATCAACAGTTCCGACAAACCTCACATGAATTAATCCACAGTTACGACAAAACTCACATGTACACAAACCTCGCATTGAAGAACCTCCACCTCACATGAAATTTTCCGACAAATCTCACATGTACATAAACCTCACATTGAAAAACCTCCATCTCACATGAAAATTTCCGACAAATCTCACACACACACACACCTTGTACTGAAGTACCTCCATCTCATATGAAATTTTCTGACAAAGCTCACACGAACACGTGAACAAAAACCTCGCACAAGAATAAAACATTCTACCAAACCTACTATGGATATAATCTTTACACAATTCAGTTCTACACAGTCTGTTCTGAATTAACAACCTTTATTTCTGTCAAAAAACCTCACTTCTTATGATCCTGATCATTAAAACAAGGTCAACACCCCTCTAGGCATAAATCTTTACTACAAACACACTAATAAGGTTTCATTGAACATTCAACAAACTCCTTACACAATTTTTTATTTGCTTGTTCCACTTTCTGGAAAACGTAAGCACAACAGAATGCATTCAATCTTCAACTGACACAAGTAACCGCATGCCTGCCCTACACATTTCAAATCAACATGACTTATAGGGACGTTATACGGATCACGGTGACAACACTGCACAATACACACCAAAGATACTGCACAGTCAACTAACACCCTTCGTTACATACGACAAATTACATTAACAACGTTTTCCTGAAATGCAACATGTTTAATTGCACAAGTTACAACTTCTTACAATTGACGGATTCGTTAACCAATACACGTCTAATCACTCACGATATCGACAAACACTCTTCAAAACTTTTTTTCTTTTTCAGCAACCTGACTACTTCCACCATGACTAATCACATATCCACCACTGAACTTTCTGAATTTATTGAACAATCTGCTGAACCATTACCAGCAACAGACCCTAGTGTGATAACGATCACCTCCCCTGCACCTGATGACAATACAAATAAACTTCATCCAGAAGAAAGTCTACAAATCGAAACATCATCTCCCCGAGCTCAAGGAAACAATGAAAAACTATCTCATTACTTACTTACCGCCAGAAACTTCATACAAAGGATCATCACATTGTCACAAGAATTTCTGACATCTCTGAATGAAAAGGGAGACACGAACACATCTCCACATATCATGAAACAGAATATAATAAGACGAACACACAGTAACACTAAAGAATCGTTATACCATCACCTTCTTCATGATATCTACACCGCAATAAACACAGTTGCTAAACAACATCAATTTCAAAAACATGACAAGACCTCACAAAATTATCATCTTCAATCAACAGAAACACTTCCTCAATCTCTCCCGCAACAAATACAAAATTTACAGCAACAAGTCAATAAACTTCACCGATTACGAACGAATCACGAAGAACCCCCACGAAACTTTCATCACCAACCTGAAACCCGCACATGTTTCCGATGTGCAAAATACGGCCATGTAGCAAAATTCTGCAGATCCAACCTCTTATTACAAACTCAAAAAACACCACAAACAAATCAAAGAACACACCTTTTCAAAAAACAGATGCTTATTCGACAACGACCCAGCAAACAGTTACAGCCAATGCGTCATAAGTTCTCTGTTCGCGACCCTCTGCATAATCGTCAATCATTGACTCTACACAAAAAAACAAAATCTTTCTCCGCACGAAAAACAAAAACCTCAACTCCACTAAACCTCTCCTCAAAAAATCAAGTTCGCCAATAACAACTCACGCAGAATAACAGCAAACGCGACAACATCTTTTACATGATATATTTGTTATTATTTTTTTCAGGAACAGCGGCACACATAAGTTAAATGTAACATGACTACTAAAGCTACTAGCAATTGTGTCAAACATTTAATGCATCAAGGAGCAATCCTCTCTGATATTCTGGTTTCAACACCAACTGCCTCTGTGACAAAACTGTGTTCACCACTTCTCAAAATTGGAAAAGACGTAGCTTGTCAAACGGAAATATCCCACACAACTCCAGAAGATTGCTTTGCTGAAGTTTGCGAAGACCTGAACATACCAACATTTGATTTTGACATCCTACTATCCGAAATCATTCAAGATCTCACCAATTAATTATAAAGGTCATACAACCCTATATTCTCCAGAATAAACTAGAAGCACATCAACGAAAGCTTCAAGGATGTTTTCCTTCACATTCGTTTTGTATTTGTTAATGGGCTTCTGGGGGGGTGCAGTCCTTTCCCAGCCTCAAGGATCTACAGTACAGATGCATTAATCGTTTTACGAACAATACAACAAAACGGATCCACAACAACCAGCATCCCGTAACGACCTACACCTGCAACCTCTCCCAAATAGATAATTACATTATATCAACACAATATGATCTCGTTTCATTTCAAAGTGAACTCTACACTAGAAAGTATTTTCCACAAAGGACATGCCACCAGTTCGTTTGCAACCACGGCAAACATTTACCACACCCATATACCAGACCTTTCATCTGGAACCCTGAAGCAAACTAGACAACACTCTACTCAAGTGAATTTCTGAAACACACTAATCGCATGGAAGTCATTCACTTTCACACATTTCAAAAACCAGAATATAACATACCATTTACGGCACGAGATCAATTTTATGAGAAGGGAGAGATAGATGTTACAGAAAACATCTATTTAAAAGAAATATTGGCAATCCTACCAATAATAATTTCAAGCTTCTATGAAACTTCAACTTGGGAAAAATGAAAAGTACGGGTGACATATAACTTAACAGAAAATGACACAAAACCATTTACAATCCAACAAGATAATTTATTAATATCATTTATGTGACAACTCCCACAAAAATCAGTTGCCACTGTGCAACACTCCAGACTTCCTTAAAATACAAATTGTTAACAAAGATACAACCAAAATCATCATACCTGGTGGAAAATTTCGGATAATCTCACAAAAACAAAAACACTCATGGATACACCTAGGTATAGAAGATTCAAACATTTTCCCAATGAAAAATTAGCAAATGAATGATTCTTGCTAAGCAACTATACTGTTAATGGAACGTAACAGAAACATCAGAACCATTAAGGACAAAGAGAGAAGTCACTCTAACACCAGTGATTCTCATTTCAATCCTTATGGGTGCCCTAATGACTGGTATATTTGAAACACAAATGACGTCATACAACCGAATAATCAACGAGAAACTTGAAAAATTGGAAAGCAGATTTACACTCCAATTTAATCAAATAGAAAACCAAGTTTCCGAACACCAAACACAACAAATTGAATTAACGAAAGCCATTACAACACTCTCCAGAGTAACAACAGATTTGGCAAATAAACAACATAAATTTGCAACATACATATTGCCCTCCAACGAAAGAATTATTAAAATAACAAACTACTACGACTGGAAACACCATGATGCTCATTATAAAAAGATCATTTCAAACAAATGATACTCTTCTGTACAGGATCCAATACAGAAACTACCCTCTACTGCCATCATGGGATTGATACTAACAACTTCGTTCTTGATTTTCATACTGATCCAAAACGTCTTACGAGATCAAGTAAGTATTCATCTGAAAAACGACTGCACGATAAAACAAGAAAAGAAAGAAGAAAAGAATCAAGACAGAAACAACTTGCCTCAAAGGCAACAGAATATTATCAACCGATGAATATTACTGGACAAATTATCTGGAAGAAAGAAAAAGAACCTCCATAATATACAAGAATAAACGAAAATGCCGAAGAAGATACATCACCCATCATCGAAGAAAGAAATCAGCAAACAGAACAAGAAATGGAAGATCTCCAAGGAACAGTGAAAAATCTCTAGAAAGAAATAATAACACACTACCTCCTCATGAAAAATTGACTGAGACAGTCAATTTCCTTGGAGAAGGGAGGAATGTAGCAGACACTTTAAGGTCTGTACATATTCTTCAAGAAACTCCCATTTGCTGAGAATCAACAATGCAAAATAACTCTCTCTCATTTTGAGAAATCTGCT
>JGI24022J15233_10007680_pt1 | contig 11925 bp, 8 predicted proteins | sample Ectturendosymbi2_FD_15233 | JGI IMG/M metagenome (IMG submission 15233)
CTCAGTACTGTAACAGTAGCACAAACGCGTTCATTCCTACAAACTGTGATGATCGCATAAACGGTTAAAATGTCTAGCGGTCTGCTTTCAAGCGTTTGTGTAAGATGAACATTCGGTATTGACGTGTAGGATACCAGGATACTGTCAATCAATTGATACGGTTAATCGCATACATCGGTTAATCGCATAAAAAAGCTTGGCAAATTGACTATGCGATTAACTGATTTCGACTGTACCTGGTAACCAATCAAGGGCAAAATGTGGAACAGTTCCCATTAATGGAATTCTGGGATGTATATAGTGAAAACTATATTAATAGAATAGCACCAGTAGCTTATGCCAGATGTGGAACACAGTGCTGAGCAACATTGATGTTCACTATTTTCCTAAAACCCAGTTTCCCACACTGGTTTAAGTGGTTTTATATAATAGCTAGTTTTTCCACTAGAACAGCTATGTCCAACCCAAATGGCTTACTGAGCCAATAATTATGTCCCTATCTTAACCAGATACGCACTGGCCGATCTGTTTGAGCCCCTGAACAGCTCTCTGGCGCAATCAGCGGAGAAGCTATGGCATTGGTAAGGCAACCGAAAACTGCTGGTTTTAGGCCAAAATCTNGGTATGATATATTCGTAGGCCGGCTCTAAAAGTGTCAATGAGGGCCACACGTTTAATGACTTGCTTTGATCTTAGCAAACTATTGTAGCTTAAGCTAATGTACTGAAAGCGTTTGAATCCTAACTTCAATGGTAATAGACATGATAAAGTGGCACTGAAGACCATCTGCATCAAAAATGTCAAATTCAAGATTACCAACATAAGGAGAAGTTGTCAGTATGTAGGATACTTTAACTACAGCGAAAACCTAAACTGGGCTGCACAAAGCCTTTGCCTAGGCCATGGGTTGGACACAGCTGCACTAGAACTTAGTGCCATTTATTAATTGATGCCCAGTTGATAGCTCCTAGGAAGAGGCTTAAGGTGTATTTCACAAGCATTGTCAAAATTTCATTTTTAAATTTTTTTTATAGTTGAATACGCTGACGTTCATTGTTTAATTAAAGCCTTTGGCTTTGCACATCATGTGAAAGCATGTTACAAAAGATCCAAGCTACAAAAATGACTACATGTTCTAGTTTCAAAAAAAAAATTTGGCAACCAAGGTACTGAATGTTCACAAGAGAACCATTGCTTCACTAATGGATTGGCAACAATATACTGAAGTGCCATAATGCCAGTGGCAAACTTGTCACCAACAGAAAGCCTTTACTAAAGTGCTAATGGTTAACTTGTCACCAAGAACTAGCTGGCACTGAAATGCTATGCTCCAAAAAAATTCCATGACAGGTATCAATTTCCAAATGGCACCAAAAGTGCACAATTTTGGTTGTAGCAATGCCACCTACTTTTGTCACTTTGTGCCAAAAATTCTTTTTGCCCCAACTTATTTTTTAGCTGTTTTTGTCACTGGCAGCAGTGCTTTCTCTAAAGAAGTCGGATTTTATATTTAGGCCATTCACCAAATTACCTGGACAATTATACACACTTTCTCTCTGCCTGGCTATGTATCTTTATGTGCCAATACCAATTTTGTCAGTCATTAGAATATAAGCCCGAGGCTTACCTTAAAATAACAAAATGTACTATATCTTCAAAAATATTTGAAAGAAAGTTTTCTTACAGGCATACACTTTAGTTGGATCAAGTGAGTAAATTAGAAGCATAGCAAACATAAGTAATTGAAATAAATTACTGTCTTCAGTTCAAGAATGCCACTCTGTCCAACAAAAAACTGCTTTGTAGAAAGGGACCAACTTGCATATATGCAGATCAGAATAACTTGCTTATCCATTAAAAAGAATGCTGGAAAAAATAAGAAGGGGAATCAGTAGATTACTCCCTGTAATGAAGAGATTGTAAGATTTTCTGATGATTTAGCCATTAGTCAGAACTTCTGCATGGGAATTATTTTAGATTGAAAGATTGGTTGCCACCTGCTGATTATTTCAAAAATTCATTGTACATTGTTTCATCATGCGTGACTGTCATATTCATTTTACTATTACAGTCTTTGCTGTTAGTGAGTGGCGTGTATCTCTTTGAAAATACAGTAGGTAAAAGTTTGATACAATGGGTGAAAGTATGTTAATAGCAACAAGAGAGTTGCCTTTAAAAGATTTTAAGTGGACTAAACAATAAAACATTTCTCATCCTTTGTGCTTGGTGTTTGCAATGTAATTTTCTATCTATTCCTATCTACAGCTTTCTACTTACAACATCTGCTTTGCTGGTTGGTGAATAATATCATTATAGCTGTGAGAAGTACCTTGGACATATTTGCAAGGTGGATTGCAGAATGTATTTTTGTGCATAGCTGTGGAAACCTACACATTAAAAGGTATGGCTTTGGCTTACTTTCATCCAGTAAATGATATGTGTTACAACTTTTGTATTTATTACTGCTTACATTGCATTTAATGCTCGCCAAATCATTTGGTTACAGATTTTATATATCTTAATTTCCTTGCAGTTACCCTAAATTTCACTAATCGTAGTTTTGTGTTGCTGCACATCACGTTTGTTGACTAGACCAAAGCATTTGACATTGTCAGCAGAGAAGAACTATAGCTACATCGCTGTACCAAAATCAGCTTTATGCCTAAATCTCTTAGTCTTGTCAGTTTGTTGCATGACGACAGGGAAGCATGTATCTAATGTGAAGGTGTTCGGTCAGCTCCGATCGAACTGAAATGTGGTGTGAAGTAAGACTGTGTTATGTTCCATCCATATTTGGAACCTTCTCTTGTTCTTTGCCATGCGTTTCATGACTATGATGAAAATGACATCACTGATAGACTTTGACTGCACACTCGCACAAATGGCAGATTGTTCAACCTAAATGCCAATGTAAAAACTTAACACTTGCTGGTACATGGACTGCTGTTTCCACATGCAGCTGCTTATGTGGCTTTCTCTGGTCATTAGCAACAAAAAATCCATTTAATGCACCACTTGACCTGCTGTGATACGTCCCAAGTAGATGCAATCTGGAACAGCACTTGGCTCAGAAAAGTCGACAAACTCAGCTACCTGGGTTCATTTGTCCTTGAACGAATGCTTTCTTCAGATATAAATTCAGTCCAAAATAGGGAAATCAGGTACCTTCAGTTGCTGTATTTCCACAGCATGGTGCAATCCACTCCTTACAGTGCCCAATAACAGCATCTGCAAGGCTTGCATATCAAGTATTCTTCTTTATATCTCCAAAAGTTGGCCCACGTGCACGTGGCAACAAATAAAACTGAACACATTTCACATGCAATGGCTCCGCAGTACAGTATTTGTGGCGTCATGTCTAAAGACAAGATCAGAAACGAGGTCATTTTGCAGCGCTTCTGCCGAAGCTCCATGTTTTATTTATCCTAAATCAGGCGCTTGTATTGACTTGGTTGAATTGAGCCAAGGTATTCGAAGTGTTGACCAAAAATTTTTGGGCTGCTACTAACTCCAAACTTAATACTTAGGGAAGACTTGGTGCAATTAGCAAAGCTACAATAAAGAATACATATTGAGGCCACAGTTGTGTAAAAGTATTGAAGAGAAGACCGCGGCAAGTAAAAACAAGTCTATTCTGTTTTCAGTGAATATTGGAATCCTGACCGAAGCAATTAATGACAGTAGCAAAGATGATAGCAAGAATATAGAGTAGCAATTTTACAACCACGATGATAGCAGCAATACAAGCAATATTCCTATAACAATAAAATATGCATCCTCAGTTGCTCAATGAACGTTTCAGATAAAAATTGTTTGCATTATTGCATGGTTGCATTGAAACGTTTTGTCACTCTGTTTTGCTGTAGTGCTTATGAAAGTATGCAATACCGCATTTTACTTACTCCATATTTCAGGTAACATACACTGATATGGCCAATGCACCTGTTGAACCTCCCGATGCCGTAGACCCAAATGTGTCTAATAAGGTGAACCTGTGTTCAACTTCAGTTTTATTGCCAATTAAATTTACTTGTAAATTGCATGTGCATTTAAACAACTAATTGCAGAAAGTGTCCTGTTACCGTTCTACTGTAGAAATTCAACAGACTTGTTTGTTCCTTATTCCCTGTGCTTTTGGTATGTGTATGATTTGAGAAAGTATGCATCTGATAGATAAAAAAATCTGGAAACTTTCCACTGAACATTGTAATCGGGTTTGTATGTTTTTGTCAGAATTTTGTAGGTGTTTGAAAGCTACAAATAGCTGCAATTTAAGCAAACGGTTTACTCTAGACCAGGTTTTTTTTAAGGAAAATGTTAGGGACCCAATTTCTCTGATTCTAGGTACCCGATTTTCTCTGATTTTAGGGACCCGATGATAATTTTCTCTGATTCTAGGGACCCGAATCGGGTCCCTAAAACACCTTAAAGAAAACCTTGCTCTAGACTGAACACTTGGCTGGTTAAAATACTTCCTTCAATGTGGAAAAAGTGTAATTGATAATTGTTTCTGCGGCTGTTAATAGCTCCATTTTACATGCATTCAAAATGCAGTTGCNTGTGGTATATAATTCATTTGTTCAATGCTCATCATACTCCTCATCTTGTTTTCAACAAGTGGTTGCTTGAAATCAAAACCTGTCCAGCTTCCCTAAAACTGCTCACTTAACTTTATTATACCACGTGTAGCAACAGTATACTGTTTTAACAGTATACTGTTTTAACAGTATTAGGCAAAGAAGTTATATAAACTCTTGTGTAACTTTTTTTTACTCATTTATTTCAAGCAGTCAACGTCAGTTTCGCAAATGCCACCTTTTGTGTGTGAAGTATTTGTGTTGTTCAATGACAAACTGTTGCTGCATCGTAGTGCAAGTTTTCGATTCACCTGATTCTCTAAAAGCTGAAAGCATTCCAGTTGAAATCAAACAGGGAAAACCGATGTCAAAATGTACAATGATGCAGAAAACTAACTAGCGACCAGTGTAGATCATTTTTAGTTGCGTTGAACAGGGATGAGCTGATGGCTATTTCAGACTATCAGTGCACATATACTATGCTAATTTTCTAATAATTCTGATGCCCAAGCTTCTTTGGACATCTAAATTAATATTAAATTTCCACTTTATACGATTGTCACTGATCTATAAAAATCTTTAGATTTAGGTTGTCAGAAAATCTAAACTTAGAAAAACTCTCCTTTTTGTCAGCATGTATGAGCTGTCGCTTAAAGATGTTTTGATGTTTTTTGCCATGAACCGTATTTTAATGATACCTTGTCATTTTTTGTCATTTTTATAATATATAAGGTTAATGGTTAAAATATTTTGAAACCTGCATCTTCCCACTTTTCAAAATCTCAGTCAACGCTTTGTTAGTGTCTGCAGCTGACTCCTTTTGATGGAAATAACTCGACAGTTTTATGTGCACATTAGATTGAGACGTCTCTAAAGTATTTCTGACTGAATTTCCCAATTGTGAATGTTTTTAACCTTGAAATAATCAGATATTACAAGATCCTAATTTTGTTACAAGCACTGCATCATTCTTGTAGCTGCTTATTGTCTTGAATTTAGTTGACCCAGAAAGCTTTATATGGCAGGAACTCGCGACATAAGGAAGAACTGTTGTTAAGATTGGCGCGAAGAAGCAGTGTGGTCAAAAATGTGACAAAATTCCATGTAATGTCCAAACTGTGCTTTTGTGATAATTGGGGCCATTTAAAATCTTAAAAGTCAAATTGTTTTCTGTGCATCAGGAAGCTATGAAACGAATTTTAACATAAAAATCGCACCGTACGAAGTCTGTAACAACAGCTATACAGTCATAAAAAGTCATGTTTTCTATATCATAAAGTCATATTTTGCATATTTTCAACCTAATTAAATAACGAAACCATTAAACAAACTCAACAACAGGTGAAACCATTATATCACTAGGTCTAAGCGGCATCCTACAAACTGAACCCACTTGGGCACCCTGCAAATGTTGGCAAAGACATAGGTGAACCAAGTTATTTGGAAGAAATGTAATGCACTGCCTAAAAATGTATGTTCTTGCTGCCCAAAAGAAATAAACCAATGTCCATGCGTGTTTTCAATTTGCTTCAAAATACATGTATTGCTCATGTTTTGATCTGTTTATTTTAGTGGGGCTTCAACAAACCATAGGCCAGGTTTTTTTAGGCCGTTTTAGGGACCCGATTCTGGTCCCTAGAATTGAAAACCGGGTCCATAGAATCAGAGAAATCGGGTCCCTACAGGTCCATACCAGATACCTAACATTTTCCGTAAAAAAACCCTGCCATAGGCTACCATCTCCAACGCCTATTTTTGCTGGTAATGCTTCTATATACATTAGATGTATGTTTTAGGTCAGTCACTTTTGTTTGGTCATTAAAATGGCACAAGTGATAATATGCTGCTGTTTGCGTTTGCAGTGCTTTGATCGAACTGTTCTGGTAACTTCTGTTTGTTTTGATGTTTTTTGTGTTTGTTAATTGTAGGTTGGTTTGAAATTGCTTCTAGTCTCAGGAGAATCACATGTTTTCTACTTTTCACCACACGAATCTGCGTCTGATGTGGCAAAGCATGTGTATGATAACTGGCCTGAAGGTACTCTAGGAATTCGTTGGTCGTAGCGAACTTTATTTGTTTCTCGCTGAACAGCGACGATCAGACATGTTCTTGTAAACTTTCATGTGTTGCTGTTAATGATTTATTAAATGGTACTGCGAGCTGAGCTATACTGCCTAGAAGACTGCTCGTAAATCTCATTTTTTTTGTGACCGCCTTAAAGGAAAGTTTTATAGATGAAAATGCAAAGTATAAGCACTTCACACTAACATGTCAACTATTGATCTTTTTAGGAAAACATTTTATACACTAGATGTCACCATTTGAATTCCCTTTCTGTGCGCTACTTTCGATCTGTGGTGAACAACTGACCCTTGGTCTGACTCGATCTTTGCATTTTGCGACTAATTTCAATCCTTTCAGGCATTTACTGGATTTTTAAATTGCCTCTGTTAGATTGTTTGCACTGAATGAGGAATGCATTTTGTGAACTAAGGTTATTGTGCTGCCCGTGTGCACCGCGTTTCTTGTAAAACTGGGAGTAGAAACATTCCGCTTTCATTATCTATTGTAAACGGCTTTGTTTTTGTTTTCGGAAATCCCGCATGCTGAACGTATTTTAAAAATTTTCGATTTCCAGCTTAGAAGCGCCTGGAAAATTTAAAATCTGTATTTAACCGTAAAGCTGTTCATGTGGTCTGACCTTCCACTGCAAGTCATTTGTGTTTTTTCAAAGTCTTACTTTACCTCAGGATGGTGTGAAAAGACAGCCAAGTCGTATTCGGTTCTACGGCTGATTTACCAGGGACGTTTTCTGCACGGGAATGCCACTTTAGGTGGTAAGTTACAGTTGCTTCAGTGTAATGGCTGAAACTGCATCGGTAGACGTACACGTGTATGGCCTGTAATGAAAAATTTAATTGACCGCATCGCACCATCAGTTGCTCGTTTTTTTCTGTTGAACCGGCATGATGTATCGCTTAATGATCCAGAATACGGTGTGCAAAAGGTCATTTATTCAAAAGTATAATGGTATGAATTTCAGCTCTGAAACTCCCTGTGGGGAAAACGACGGTGATGCATCTAGTGCTTCGAGAAACGCTGCCAGAGCCACATGCACAAGGTAGTTTCAGCTGTTCTTTTTGTGGTTTCTTCTGTGTCCTGATCCGAACACATGCACAGATCGCGATTATCTTTATTATGTGTTGGCGATTGCCACTTGCTGCACTGCAGGCCCATAGCCACGGGGGTTGCATTCGGGATCAGTAGCTCATTAAAATTTTGTTGTTCCCAGAAAATTGGTTATAAACATAATTAAAAAATTCATTGCCCCCCTCAAAATCTATTTGGTCCCCAAACTTTAAAACCTGGCTACGGGCCTGGCACACTGTTGCTTTTCTATCCGTAATTGGTGCAGTTTGCAGGACTAACTCTTCATAATCGACACGACGACTCACATTGTTACGGATTCCTGTTTCGTTTCAACAGTCATATAACTAAGTGTTAAAGTTCATGAGGTTTGTTTTAACAGGTCAGAGAACCCGCAAAAAGTCGCGTGATCGGAGATGCCGTTTGTGCTGCTGCATTCTTTGAACGCATGTGTTGAGTACTGGATCTTTCTAATCAATTTTGTTCCATATGTTGTTTTTTTATCCATTCAAACCGATTACTATTGCGCGTTGAGAATCGCCGACGTGAAGTCGGTAGGAACGTCTGCTGCCGTCAATTCGTCAAGCACCGCTTGTATTTCCGTTTTTCTTTCTTTTTGGTACATTGTTCTATCTTCCTGTCTGGCCGACTTGTGGAAGTGGCCGTGGCTTGTGTATTTTAAATGAGGCGCTTCGCAGCCGTCAGCGTTCGGGACAAACTGCCGTCGTTGGTCGTTTGATCCTGTTTGCTTTCCTTGTGGCCGCGCTGTAGTTAGTTGTGTCCCTGATTTCTTCATGCGCACATGGTAGTTTGTCGTTGTGTCCTGCGACAGCGTTGCTGTCACGTGTAGCTTGCGCAGACGCATCCTTTTTTGCGGAAGTCGCAGTGCTGCCCAAGCAAGCGCTCACGATAAACGCTTCTGCGCAGCGGCGTTGCACCGTGGTTTCTCTAGATGGAATTTAAAAGACAAATGATTTGCGTCAAACCCTCCCGTGACGTCGCTTGTCAGTGTAAAGAACTGGTTGTCGGAAAGTTTTGCCTCTTGCCATTCAAGGAAAAAAAACTCGTCTGTGTCGTAGCATTTGAACAGGGACTTTGTTCACAGCGAAACGTTCCCGGAAATCTTGCATCTATCTATTTCAGCGCTCTGACACTTCATGACGCGCGTTTGCCATGGCAACCTCCTGCAGCATATTTTCCCCTCACACATGTATTAAGCACGGAACCATCAGTGCTATAAATTGCAAAATTGTTGTTACAGGCACGGAAAATTGTTTTTTTTCCCTAGCGGTGCAACTTCGGCAACGGTTATTTTTCGGACATTGACACTCGCACCGGTATACGTACAGTTTGTTAGGATGTGACGTTTGCTGTGGCGATCTGTCGATGATAATTTCCTTTTCGTAAGTTTGTGCACGTCGTAGACTGTCCTATGCTTGGGTCGGTCGTTCGCGTCTCGGTCCATCAAGCTGTCGGTGATGCAGAGGCCAACTTTAAAATGTTTTAATTGATAACTAGTGATGATAATATTATAATATTCGTATGCCTTTGCTGTGTTGATCATTTTGGTAGCTTCACGCATCCAGGTTTTATGATGCAATGTTTCTGGTGGTGTCAACGGATCAGTGTCCTGCAGGTTGGAACTGTTCTGACATTGGTATTCCATGCAGCACAATCGCCTGCTTCCTTGCGCGATTGTGTGTGTGTGAACTTCTCCATGCAGTCATTGCTGCCGTGTGTGACCTGACGCTTTCCGCGTAACTTGACATTTGTATTTAAAATAATTGTAGCATTGACTGATCGTAAGTGCGGTTTTCCCCTGATTCTCTCACGATTCTGACTTGACTTTGCTAGGTCGACGACGGTACGCCATTCGCAATAGAAGCTTGTGTTCAATTTTCTTGTTGCTAGGCAACGCACCACAGAAATCCAGACCAAATCACTTTCGCTTAATGTGTGGCATTCCTATGTGACACTGTCCGTTGTGAGTTGACAATCAATAGTAACAAGTGCTTTATGCCTGTGGTAAAAATCTACTCAATCGTTTTGGCGATCAGCAAGAATCTGGACTTGTACGTGACACTTGTGTTGTACGTGATAACTGAATGAAATTGCTTCCTGAACTTTAACATCTGTAAACTGGCGGGACACATGCTAATTGTTTTGACTTTCTACATCTTTGTGTTGTAATTTCTTTTACGCAACGCTTTATTTTAAGTAGGACAACTGTTGAATAGAATGAACAACCCTGGCTGGGATAAATTTTGCAATAAAGATCTATTTATGCACCAGGTACAAGCAAAAGAAAAATAACTAAAGGTAACATTGTTATGGACGAAGTTAAAATACAAAGAGCCGCAGCATCGCCACACTGGCGTTCTTTTGGATATAAAAGTGTAAAGCAGCGTTTTACCGGCTCAAGCTCTTATTTTAGCTGTAACTTGTGCCAGCAATTAAGTGTTCGGTTGTGCATGGTTACAGTTTAATTCAAATTCAACCATCCTTCGCTGGTGCGAGAAGCCGGTAGTTGTCATGATGCACTTGCGCGCCTTCGTGCCACGACGCTATCGCTCAGTTTCTGACGTTATCTTCTCTTGTCATCGGTATGATTATTTTCTCACAGCAAACCTTGATTTTAGCTTTCAGGTGTGACGTGTACCAGCCGAGACGCTTATTACCGCCTCGCTTGTGACGTTCGCCTCATTGTGTCGTTTGCCGCGTCGGCGTGATTTAGTAATTTAATTTGGGCGGTTACTTTGTTGCTGGTCATCCTGTAGTCGGCTAATATTTTATCTCGGTGCTAATACCATCATTTGGTATAGTACGTCGTCGTCTGTATGTTTGTTATTTCGCATTGTTGCTTGAAATAAAGTAAGGCCAACACAGCTGCAATCTTTGAAATGTGGAAAAACGTGGACGTCGCTTGTCTGTGGCTGCTCAATGCGCAAAGCGGCTGATGTTCTTATATTTTCAAGAAGGCTTGTATTTTTAGGTTTACTGGCATCGTGCATTAACCATACGCAATTATTTATGTTAATCACAATGTCTATGTATGAAGCAGTATGACTGCATTCAGCCCTAAAGAAGAAAGGCACTGTAGACGCGCGACAGACCCGAAGCAATGTTTTGTGGTATAGCATTTTTATTTTGATCCCAAGTCAGCGGGTCGGCATACTATTTCTCGGATTTATTAAGTTGAAAAAGCAGANCNTGTAGCAGAATCTCAGTGGAACGACGGAATTTCTTCACGGATGTACTGCTATGAAATTTTCATGCATTGTGCTATGTTGCAAAAATCCCTTCGCGGAAGTGTGTCCAAGTTAATTAATTGAACTCGTCGCCGGCTTAGGTCTATAAAAGAGGCTTTCAAGCTAATCAGAGAGCCACTCAAAAAACGATTTTCATGACAGTGAATCAGATCCCAGTTTATTAAATCGCTTAAACTTTTCATACCAATTGTAGAATGGGTCTTAAACTCATATGGAGAGGCTTACATTGCCGATTGATTCTGCGAAAGTTTTTTTCGCTGTTTGCATTTGTTTATCGGCAGAGCAGCTGAAATCCAGGTCATGCGGAACTGGTATGGTGCAGATGAGCAAAAATATGCCCAGTGCGTGTTGAAAAGGTTGTGATTGCCAGCCAACCACATTTCGGTGAAAGGTAAGCAAAACTTGACTAGCCTATACTTGGCGCTCACGTGGCGATAAGACGGTGGACCTGCTAAAACGAGCCATAACTTCAATAGGTTGCCCAATCACTGTGTCACGTGGACAAAGGACTTGGGACAGTGGTTCGTAACCTTTTATATATCATTATCCGTGAAAAGAACCTAATAGATTTCAATTACCCCTTGAAAAAATAACAAATTACAGCTTATTGCGATCAGTTAGCCCACTAATAAACACAAAATGGCATAATTTGCATTCAGGTCTCCAAAAATAGTCAATGGGAAGGCTGATACTGTGTTAGTTGCTATCAAGCGGTCAAACCGATACACAGTGGCACCTAAATCATCCCGCAAAAGTGTCAAATTATCCCTTTGGGGTAATTACCCACATGTTAACACCTTCGGCGCTGATTGACGCATATATGCGTCATACGTTCAAATGCACAGGGTGCAGAATGACGCATATATACGCAGGGGCGGAACCAGACATTTTGAGTTGGGGGGGCCACTGGAGTGGCCAGTTTTGCAACAAGG
>JGI24022J15233_10007684_pt1 | contig 11923 bp, 3 predicted proteins | sample Ectturendosymbi2_FD_15233 | JGI IMG/M metagenome (IMG submission 15233)
ATAAGGCTCCAACAGTAGTCAGACATCATATGACGGTCCCATCGACCCTGGTACCTTGTTTCCATAATCTTAATGGCCTGGTGAAATCTTTCACCTTGTTCTTCGCTTACTTCACCAAGGTTATCTGGAAATCGACCCAGGTGGCTGAAGAAGCAATGAGGCTTTATGCTGATTCTTGCCCTAAGAGTTTATAAGTTCGTTAGCATCTGCTTTACTATGTCTTGGTAACAGTCTGCCCCCTGTTTTTCCCAAGAACTCTTTTACCACAGAAACATATGAACACCAGGTTGCGGATTCAAATACTGTCATGTGAGAAACAAACATGGGATCTTTCATCAACTTTCAGATTTGTGGTCCATCAAAAATTACTCCTTAACTTTCTCATAATTCCAGCAGGAAATCTGTTGCGGGTGTANCGGAAGCAATCGCCATTCTTATCTAGCGCCTTTACGGAATTGTTTCATCAGGCGCAATTTGATATGCAAAGGTGGGAGGAGGATTATATCACGATCAACCAACGGTTCATTTGTCACATTGTTCTCCCCCACCACGAGTTCTTCGCGTATGGTCCAATCCTTTCTTTACCAGTGTTGATCATCAGCTCTGCTATCCCACAGAAAAAGAAAGCATAGATACTTCACATAACCACCTTGCTGTCCCAATAAAAAGTTTACCATTTTCAAATCGGCACATATCAACCAATTATGCTTGTTGCAACACAGCTTCTGCNACACCATCTCTACAGTCGAGTAGCTCTCTTTTAAAGTTACTGAATGGCCGATAGGGACATCAGCATAGGTATTTGCATTGTGCAACATAGGGGAAAGTGGGGCACAGTAAGCCTAGTGGCACAGTCGTCTTTTTTGGTTTATTCAAAAAGTTGAAAACGTTGAACTTTGAAATTTCCATGGTGATTTAGTCTCGTACCAGCCGTAGTACTAAAGTGAAAATTTCGTTGATAGGCAGCCGTTGTTGCGAGTTACAGAGAAAGATGTGTTTTTGCTACCCAAAAGTAGTTTATAAAATCGCATTTAGATTCGACTTTTGTCAACGTTAATCAACATCTTCTGTTCAGAGTTTTTGTGTCGTTGTAGTCAAGGCGGTGCAACATTATTTGATAATGCCAGATTTTAAATTCTGTTTACGTTGAGTTGGTACTTCTTCATTGTATTTTTTAGGTATGCATGGGGCACATCTGACAAAAAAATGGGGNACAATCGACACATTCCCACTAGGTCAGTCTAAACAAGGTAAAGCCTGAGGGGTTATATTGGAATGCAGTACAGAATAATTCTAATCTATGAGCATTTTTAGGTTTATTATGTGCTTAGAGGTACATTACATTTGTATGGTAAAGCATGAATTTCAGTATATTGCATTGGTTTCATGGAATATTTGATAATCATCAAATTTGTTTTGCTATGCAGTGATAGTGGGTAATTAGAATGTGAAAAAAAGTGGAGAGGCAGTCAGAAAGTGCCTACTTTACATGGGGTATCACATGAACATTGTGCGATGCANGCAACCCAACTTTTTTTGACCGGTCAGGTGTACCCCATAAAAGTAGAAAAAGTACCCTTTTCAAATTGATTTAAATTGACTCGACAGAAAAAGTACTCTTTTTAAATTGATTGTAAATTTTTTTCTGAAGGGCGTTATTTTCATGTCTTGGCATGATATTGTGTATATAGAGTTGCTTTATTGTGTGACAAGTTTTGAGATTGTTTGGACTTGAAACAAAATAGCAATGGTTGAAAATGCAAAAAAGTGTCGGCTGTACCCCACCTTCCCCTATTTGTACTTTTCTCTGAAAAATTTCGCGCTCAATATCTCAAAAACTAGAGCCAATTTTGCAAAAACTGAGTGCATATTCGGGTTCAGCGACCTCAATATAACCTAAAATCCATCTCACACTCCGTGCCAAAATTTTTTTGTTGATCAGTGAATCGATGGGGACACTTCCCAGAATTTTTCGAACGAACTCCTCTGCCTGAAGACAAGCGCGGTCTTGATCAATCGCGCAACGACTGAAGCGCGATGGTTTTGACCAATTTTGCCCATTTCTTGGTGTGGTAACTGGTACAGTAGTTTTAAACAACAAACAGATTAGCCAATACGCTAGGTGATTAGGTAATTAATTAAGTGCAAAGTCTCCATAAGCGTTTCTCCTCTCAATATTTTCACTGAAATTTGTTAGAATGTTGTAAAACTGGAGAGTTGAAGGGTAATTGACCCTTGAAGTGTCCAAAGAGGGTAAAAACAACCCAAGATATAGTGTTATGCACCGTTTTATCCGCCACCAAAAATAAGTTCATTTTTTCAATTACATTCGCAAAGGTACGGTCATAATTGACATTTTCTAAACAGAAACCTTATTTCCAAATTTTTTAGTTTCCGCTCCACGCTTTTTTTTATAAAAACCTCAATTTTTCTGGCAACGTGAAAACCAGGTTTACTCGAAACACGTCGCATTGACGTCACGAGTACGCGCAACATACCTGAAAACATGAGTTTCGGTTTTCCTAATCCGACGATATCTTCACTGATGCTCTAGCGCAGGCCTGCCCAAACTTATGCAGTATTGCGGGTCACTTTCACATGAGGAAATTTATTGCGGGCCACAAACGTTTTTGTGACGTAACAATAAGCTATTGTTACCTAACAAATCCTTTGATTTTGATAAGTTTTATGCGATAGCACGAGATGATAATGAGTCCTATAGTTGCACGTAGTGTTGCCAGCTTGTATGGATGTAAACCAAATCTAGGAAATTGTCATGTTTTTGAAGCGTTTTTTACACAAATATTTGGGTGGTAAGTCCACAACAGAAACAACAGATATAATTTTTGTGTGCTTTGATGGGAAATATACTTGAGCCTATCAAAAATATTAAAATTTAGAAGTCTGCTTGCGAACTTATTACATCGTAGGCCACTTAAAACAACCTCGCGGGCTGCGAGTTGGGCAGCCTTGCTCGAACGCAATCTGGTCGCGAGTTATGGCCGATCATAAATTCTAAAGCTACAATCGTGGCTTCTGCGGGCGTTAACCCATTAATGACCACTTTCAAAAGTACAAATAATATCCCTCTGTTTTTTTAGTATCCGTCTTATATATGCTCTAACATAAGGAAAAGAAGAAAACATTTTCTGAAAAAAATTTTGAAAGGCATGCTTGCATGAACGCCAACTAACATACAAATCAAACGTGAGATGATACATTGAAGTGGAAACGAGCCATGACCATGCAAAGGTCGTGTTCCAAAAATGGAACAGTGGCCATTGATGGATTAAAGGGTTTAATTCAGGGGCGAAAAAGTTTCTGTAAGTTTTGGTTGTGCGCAAAATATTTTAGCAGCGCACATATATAAGCTTTGCCATAATACTGCACTTAAAAATATTAACTGGGCACTGCTACGTTGCTGAAAATCTTGTCTGCGCACTCCAAATTTTTGGTCGCGCGGCGGGAGTGTGCGAGCGCATTTTTGCACCCATCATCCTGTCACCCTCGTGTGTGCTTGGTTATCGTTTCAAACTGAAGGCGCTCCCTTGGTTGCGTTGAGACTAACATTTTACGTTAGTAACACAAGAGTATAGCTTATATGAAACTGTAATATAAGCATTTACGTTGTATGAAACTGCAAGGTGAAAAATCTAATGCTGAAGAATTCAACCATCTGACGTTAACAAGACTTACCCCAGTGGCGACACTGGTTGCAGTTGTCCGGGAGATAGATTTCCGGGATGGCAATTGTCGTGCGTGGCAGTTGTCCTAGATGGCAGTTGTTCTAGGAAATGGCAGTTGTCCAGGTGACAGATGTCCTTGGCGGCAATTTTCCTAGGCGCCGTTGTCCGGGTAGCAGTTGTCCAGGTGGCTGTAGTTGTTGAGTCAGCGAGAACAAAATGTTCTTAAGAAAGGCGATCTTAGCCCTGATGCCGAAAGTGAGGGCAGTTATTTGAAGCAAACAAAGGAAAACGCTAGCGAATACACTGTTGCAACCCGCGGCAATGCTGTGAAGTCGACTGAGCGGGAGTATTGAATTGCGCGAGAAAAGGTGGGAATGCAACGTAGCTTCATCAGCGGAACAGCACCAGCACATCGTGCCAGATGTCTCTGCCTGTAGCGTTGCTTCAATATGGGTGGATGCTATTTTTGAACAATCCACTCTCTGTAGTAGCAACGACGATTCACATTCATTCAAACGGAAATAATCTCGAATGCCAATTTGGTAAACTTTGTGACTTGGTTGAAGTCACCACAAGTAGTACCTATGTTTCTTTGCTAACAAAAGGTCCGTCGAATTGCTTGATAATGCTTTATTAACGAAGATCGTTTATTATTTGCCAAAGGCTTGCCTTTGTGTCGAAAGAAAGCTTAATGAATCAAGAAGATCAAGCAAATACTGTTCACATGACTCATTCCCGTGCGAACGTTCTTCTATCAATGACTGTTGCTANGACAATGGAGCGTAAAAACAAATAGTTGATGACAAACAATGACCTGCGTTTTTCGTGTGCTAACGTGCACCTAACTTCCTTGAAAACCTGCATTTCTCGTTGTCATGCAGAATGAGTAGTTAGTGACTCTGGTGTGATAACAACTATGGCCAAAATAGTATGAAAATTTTAAAAAGCGATGGAGAAACATCTCACTTGAAGATGTAGCACCTTATAGCACTTTGTTAATATGTTATCATGTGTTGTAGATTAGGGAATTATCAATCATTCCATTGAAAACAGCTCATTAAGAATTGAAGTATAGTAGATTCAGAATTGTTTAAAGTTCTAATTTTTAATTTGTATTGTCAACGCTGCTGTTGACTTTTTGGACGACAAGGAACCTTTTTAAGAATTCATTTTATTAAAACCGCATTTTACGACTTGCAGGGCAGACATGAAACGTCTTTTGAATTAATTGCATGAAGAAATGTGGCAATGAAATATTGTTGCCCCCATCCTCGTAAGAATCGGTTTCGAACAAATCAAGCAGTTAGATCTCAAATCCTATTGTACGTTTTGAATGTCTTGAAATAGCATCAATTTCACAACTGATTTTTATAGAATGACTGTAACAGAAAATATGCAACAGTGGTGTGAAAATTTACAGACTAGCAAACACAGTAGGGAATGTACTTATTACAAATGGACAAGGCGGTTTTGTTTCAGAAATACCACCGCATTTTTTTGATAAATGTCAGGAAGTGAAAATCAACGCAAAAATTGCCTGAATAATTTTACCGAGCGTTTACACACACAATATACGCTGAAACCCTTCAAAGCACTTAAATGCATTTTGTATTCAGTGAGCTTTCCACACTTTGTGGAGTGTTTCAGAGACGTTTTAATTGATAACTACCAACTTCTTGCGAGAGTCGTGGCTTATCCCTCATCAAGAATGCACTTAATCAAGATAGCTTTTTTTGTGGTGTTGAGTGGATGCCACATCCAGGGTATGTTCCGTTGTTTTTTTTATTTCATTTTCGAAGTAAACAGTGATCAAGTTTCTTTCCCTGCTGTTTTTAGATATATACTATTTTGCATATTAGTAGGTTTGTAAAATTCTACTTGAAATCAGGGGTTGTATTAAACGTCCAGTAATAATGAATCCAAGTACATAAGCGGGGTAAAGTGACCTGGTATCATACCATTAATTGCTTTACCATAATAAACCCATAACGTTGTTACATAACCTCCCTGTTAAGAATAAGACTCGCATCTTGTTTTTTCCGACATATATCACTCCCTGCAATGGTTCAAACAACTTTATTCGTATTTTACTATTGTTTCACAATCAAGGCGTCACTGAAGCTGAGGTTCTGTATTTGTAGCAGGGAGTTATATCACGAAATACGTTAAACATTTCTGTCAATGTGTCGTTAGTATTTGTTAAAGCGGCAAGGTCAATTTGATTATTTCGGCGAGGATGAAGGTGATTTCAAAGTCACGCAGTTTTCAGTAATTTGCACGTGTGCCCGCCAAGCCGCACAGATTTGCTGAGACGTTATGATCATCTCCTAAAAAACAACTCGATATGTTGTCCTGTTTGATTTTGCTAACTGCTGCTGCGGTGGCCTTGCAGGTGAAATAGTTTGCTATACTGGAAATCGAACAACTGCTCATGGAGTTGTGAACACAAACGGGTACATGGGAACCGTTTGCAATTCAACGGACTGTACTTATGCTGTATACACCTACCAACAAAATGGTAGCCTTGGTAAGGCGGATTGCTAGTTGATCGTCAGTTGCTTGAAACGTAGCTGAAAGTATGTTTCAAAACATCTTTTAGAGAGTATTTTAAAGAATCTAAAAAAAATTGCCAAATAGCTTTGACAAACTCTGTATTCTAACACAAGCATTCACAATAGGGTTTATTTACATTAAAAAAGAAGAATGCACATACGAATTGTGAAATCTAATCTTAGAAACGCGTCATATGTTTTGGGAGGTGCATTCGATTGATCTCGTTTACTTGAAAGTAAACCTGACAATAGGAATAGCGATTAATGATTTTCAACCGCTGTTTTTTTATGCTGGGTTACTAGCATGATGTTTAACAGTATCTAAACAATTTTATTAGTATTGCCATTTTTTATGACCTAAAATGATTGATAATATAATTTTATTTTTTAGAAAATATGACTTTATATAACCAAACAAAAAGATTTCTTTTTTCAATACATTTCCTGTTCTTTCCCGATGCTACATGCTGGAACAAAAAAGCGCTTCTAGTGCTTAACAATGCAACAGCACACTAGGCAATAGAGTTCGTCATTAGGTGTACCTGTAAATTCTTTCAAAATCTTTTCTACTCGCTTCGATCTCTGTAGCACTGGACAATTTTAACATTGGCATTGCGACTTCTGTTTCTAACTTCGCAAAATGACAATTGACACACTCCGTGGTTAAAAGAGAACTGAAGTAGATCCAGAAGTGGAATGAAATCTATCTTGCAAGACAATACTATGTGATGTCAAACACTAGATCATCGACGAGCTCGCAAAATAACGGTAGATTTGCTAATATGTTCCCTAATTGGCGCAATTTTGTTGTAAAATGTGGGGAGGACAGACTGGTGTGAAACCAGTTTAGTCATCGGATGGATGCACAAGTGAAGTGTTGTAAATATAGATTCCTAATCTTGTTTCTAGAGGTGCTTTGAAAGCAACAATATTCGTGCTTTGCTTAATGTACTTAAACTTGTTACTGGTGACACGATACTGTTGTTCAGCCTGCTTGCATTAATAAGTACATGGTGCAAACACTCAATACAAAATTTAAGTTGTTGCACGTTTGCATGTCAGCAACGTTTTCACGATTTCGGTGCATTTCAAATGCATTAATGCATTCAAATTGACAAGAAAGCAATCTAAAAACACAGGTAATCTTCCTGTGGTTCTTTCACCGTCAGCAGAAAAAACTTTCTGTCCTTTCCTTTACAGTTACTGAAGAAAGTGCGGGTTGCTCCGACGAGGCTGGTCCGGGAATCAATTGTACTTCGTTGGTTTCCAATTCGCTTTTAAATATTGATTCATGCAACTCAACTGAATGCAACACGTTTGCTTGCAACGGATTCATCCTACCAGCAGGATGCAGCGCTACTCCTCCAGCAGGAGGTAAGAGTTAGTTTTTACTGTATAAGGAAACACGGTTTCACCCTGAATATGTGAGGTGCGTTAGAGAAGAGTAGAGAAGTATTCTAGGCTGCCTATGAAATATTTAAGCTGAATTAGATCGTAATTGTTTGTTGTTTGCTGCCATTATAGTCATTAGCTTCATGTATTTTGAACAGCTTTAGGTATTGACACGTTATTTCGTACGTAATTTTGGACCAAACTAGTTGGTGTCTTGTTCATAAACACACACGATATGAATTCTTCACGATAGTTCTGTGACATTCATATTATCACCAAAAAGTTTTTCGATTCCCCTTCTTTCTTCAAAAACCTTGTGGTTTGAAAAAGTAAACATCGCAAAGTTCAGATCTATTATATGCTATTTTGCAGATATTCAGATATTACCGAACTGTACCTTAAAAACCTCTTTGAGTGAAGCTACTTCTTGCATAACCCCGCTTCTTGAAGGATATCCTTACAGCAGTCAGAATACATGCCAGTAAGTTCAAACGAAAGTAGACCTTCTTCATTGTACACGTACGCTATAGTTGCGATGATAGGCGAGTGGAGAAACTGTGCGTTGTTGCATGCTATGACTTTTGTGGATGATATAGCAGGTTGTTAGGTAAATGACAACGCAAGCAAAAAAAGGAAAAAAGGTTTAGGCTTGGTAGTATCAGCTTCAAAAATGTTTTCATATTTGTCAAGCAAATTTGGTGAAATCAAAACTTAATTGTTTGGGAATCCTGTCCATACACTGAAACTGTCTTGTTACATCAAGAATCATAAATGTTACGCACTGTTTTTAACAGATGATTTTGACTGCGAACCAACATTTATTCGAACTTATGAAGGAAGTAAGACATTAAATACAAAGAGTGATACAGTGGTTCGTTTCAGTGAGTCTTGCGCAATGCTGCACAAAATTTGAAAAGACGTTTTTCCATTAATGCAGCGATTTCAGTCAACACAGAGTCCAAAAAGGAAGCTGTATCAATCACATTTATTTCTAAAAATTGCAAAACTAAAATCAGCTGTTGTCCAGCATGGATAGGGAGAAAAACTAACATGCTATTGATGTTTTGTTTCTTTTCTGGACTTCGCAGTGCATCGTTGCTCCTGCACCGTAAAAATGTTTTTAAATTGTCAGGAAATTAGTAATTTGTGTTTTCTTCAATGCAAAGACTACGGGATTGTTTTGAGGAAAGGTCTCACCACCGATGCGTGTAATCAAAAGATATATCGTTAAAAGTTCTCTGTTTGATTTTTCAAATTTTCCCTGATTCACCTCTTGTGTTGACCTGTTGCAGCTAACGCCCACCGCCGATGTTTGGTTGTACCTTTCATATCATGAACTATTTTTATCAAAATCTTATTTTTTGCCAACGTCGTAAACTATATCAACGTAAGTGCTGTAAGTTTGGCTATAGTCGAATGAAGTCATTTACAGTATATTCCCCAATTCCTTACACGATGAGTGACCGATATTTTTGGTAATGATAAAGGCATTGGCATTTAGCGAAGTGCTAAGGATAAACGACATACACTTCGCTGAAACTGAAAATTTTTGAAACACTGCTTCTCAACCAAAACGAAATTGTGTTTTTGAAAGCGATCAGCTTGAGATTTATTATGTAGATCAGACATTTTTGGTTTGTTCATGGTTGGCGATTGCGATTCTGACTGTGAAGACTTCTCAAATACATTTATTACAATTAAATAAAGAATTTCCTGTGTTGAAAAATTGTTCAGTTGTTGAAAAATAGTGAAACAGATGAAATTCACCAAAGGTGCCAAAATCGTAACAATGAGGATTGTTATAATTTCTAGACAATACTGTTTCAGTTTTAGGCGACTAGAGCGTCAATTCAGAACGTTTTGTGAGAGCAAGTTCCTGATATAATCGTGCTTACAGTTGTTGTGTGCTTAAATATGCCGCGAGTCACCAAAATGCCTGACGGAAAACAATGAAGTGTTGTGAAGTAAAGTTAATCAATGTTTCTCTTCTTCATACTTCAATAAATAGGATAATTCCATGACATCATAAAAGGATTACTTCAAAAGTGAATCGATAAAGTCTGTACCTTAGCATAAACGACATCACCAAATACTTAACGTAATTGTTTGCGTGAGCGGTTGGAATATATCACTGAAATGATTTTTTAGAGTAATTTATCACTGTAGTGTGATTTTGAACAGCTATGCTTTTAGTCACTGGTCAAAAATTTTGAAATCGCGATTAAATCTGAAAGCAATTTCGTACTTATGCTGAACATAACTTAAATGCTTTTCAAATTTCATTTACGTTTATTTTTGCTCTTCCTATTGAAGGTCACGTCTTGAGAACGCATTGAAATGTGGAGTCAATATTTTGTCCACTTGTTTAAGTGGTCCTTGTCCAACTATACTGGACGTGATTCCTGTTCCCCTGAGATCTATCTACGCTGTGGGTAACTATAACAACATAAGGAGTTCTTTCTCTTTCTAAATGAAACTCAGTTTAAAGCAATTTATGCTTCTGATGTTGCGATTTTCTTTCAGAATTCGACTTTGCCGTTTTCTGCTTATAAAACGTGATTTTTTGTTGCTATTGTCACTGTACATGATTATATATATGCACTGTTGACATATCCACAAAGGCAATGGACTTGCATCAAACTGCAAAATGATTCGGAAATCGATTTCACGTTACAGTGCGCATCCGCAAACGTAAATCTTATTCAGTCCTTTCTGCATGACTACTCATTTTAGTCCTGAAATCGTATTCATTCTGATTGAATATGATTTCAGGACTGAGGATGACTTACGAGAAATCGATTTCGTATTAAAAAAATTGCTGATTGACTCAAACCCGTCTTTGTGGAAACTAACAGTAGTTGAATACAAATATGTGCAACGTTGAATCCCCGCAGAGTAGAGAAAGCAGAACAAAATCTGTAGATCCCCTAAACAAGTTGGAGGAAAAGAGAAACTTTCATGCAGACATTACAAAGTTTAGAGACAATCAAAAATTTTGAGCGAAAATTTACTGATTTTTTTAATTTGCTCTGCATTCGAAAAGCAAATGTAAAAGTTAGAAAAAAAATGACAACTAATTCCAATCCAGGTTTGAAAATTGTTGGGAACAGTGTTGTATGATTGTCGGGTTATGAAACAAACCAAACGTTTTTCCAATTTACAGATTTTCATGTTTATCGAACACAGTGGTGTCAGAACTGGGTGTGAAGGGGTCGGAAGTTCATTACAAAAATTTTGAATTGTCACATATTTGGACAAAATCTCAAAAATTGGGCAAATATTCTTCGGTATATTTAACATTATCAGTGAAATCAGACTTTGTTATTGAGTATATACATAAACGTTCATTGTGTCACCGAAAACACATTGAGTATATAAAAAATCAACAAAGTGTTTCTAGCAACTTCGTGTTTTTGTTTGTGAGAGATGAAGAGTAACTGACTGTTTTGAATGTTTGGGCAAAGGAAGGCATATTATTTATGTCTTTTATTAATAGTACACTGAAAGAGTCGAGCATACTGCAGGGCATCTACTTTAGTGCAATGCAGGCCATGCCAGACACGTACAGAAAAACTTTTGTTTTAAAATACTGTTTGGACGAACATATTTTGCCATGCCGTTTGCTGCACGACTCATATGCAATACAAGCAACTGAATGGACACTATTGTGAGACTTACGCCACAGTCCTTGTTTGAATAATACGATATATACCACATATGTTGCATATATATATTCATCAAAGGAAGCAGCTTAAGGTCTATACCTAAGCTAGGTGTGAGATTCCTTGATGACAGCAACAATTGGAATGTGAATGGCACGCCAAACCTCAGAACTGTGTGTAAGATGCTCAAGAGTATTGAGTAAGCTAACTTCTGACAATGTTTTTGCACAGCCTTAGCGTACTTTTTCTCAGTTTGGGTATTCAAGAACCGAATTTTGAACACCAAATTTTCTAATTTCAGATCTGTGGGAAGTTTATAAAGGAAAATGTAATGTACCAACAGCTACAGAAAATTTGTAGAGAAAGTTTGCCGCAAAAGTTTTTCAGGCAACAATTGGGAAATTTTGGACAAATATCTTGTGCACCCCAACAAAGTGCTGTCTTGAACTAAACTGTTGTTAAGCGATTCGACTTGATGATAATATGCTGAAACTATGGCAAGAATAACATGCTTTTGAAAATACACAGCTTTCTCATTTCTTATTTCAGGAAATCGTTGATTCTAGTCAATACTTCACTTCTGTTTCCTCCATTTTTGCTGCCCTGAACGTTTCCAGCAACACAAGTGAGG
>JGI24022J15233_10007685_pt1 | contig 11923 bp, 7 predicted proteins | sample Ectturendosymbi2_FD_15233 | JGI IMG/M metagenome (IMG submission 15233)
ACACAACGCACAGTGTCCGCATGGTCCCGAGTAACCTCTTTGCTGTTGGTTTGAAGCTTCACTGTGCGCCAGTGATCTGTAGTTTGTTAGAAGTTGGCCAATTGTGGTTGGTCTTTTATATGTGATCATAGCTTCGTTATTTAACACAGAAATAATAATAATTAACACAGAATAATAATAACAATAATAATAACACAGAATAATAATAATTGATGTAGCAGACATACCATTTGCGAAAGTAAAGCAAGTTTACCAACCTTAACTGAGTGATTTAAATGCAAGAATATGTTTTATTTAGTGACATGTTGATATCTCTGTGAACACAGGCAATATAAAACATTAAATCTCCATTGCACATTCCGTTCATTTGAATGAATCATATGATAACAATCAGGTTGCTGTGAATGCTTTTTAGTTGACTACATTGACTACCAGTGGAGCCTGTGTGGAGTTCTCAAGGTCATAAGCATATTAATGGAAATGTACATAGGAGTTACCAAGTACTGCATGTTTTTTATCTTTATGGGACAACCACTCTAGGTGCTACTGCGGATCATTATGAAAAGCAACATTCGTCCACACGAAACTCGTATGTTCCTGGTGTGAATAATATTCAGCATATTCTACTAGCAAATCATGATAAGCCCTGATGTCACCTCTGCATCCAAAATTGGGCGTGATGAAAAAATTTGTGAAACCAATGGCCAAATGGAATTCCAGTAGCTTTAATTTAACTACTTGTGTGACAATTTTCCTCACCTCAGGAAAGCTAAATTGAAAGAAAGAATTTGTAGGCCTATAGATTTGTAGAGGTTTTGACAGATCGGAACTTCGAGTCAAAAATGTCCAGTTAAGAATGCACTGGAGATTCAAGCTCAGAAGGCATTAAAGTGGATATGCTCAATCTTTGTAGGGAATATTAAGCTCTTTGTTTTAGGTGAGAGTTGCAGAATTGCTTTAACTTACATGGAGATGGGATTGCATATATCTCTAAAGATACTTTTTTTTATTCACACCGATGCTTTTGGGAAACCTTGATACCATGAGTTACTACCAGGGTGAATAATATTCAAAGTATGGAAGCAAGATACCAGGATTTCTGAAACGAACAAATGATGATATCGCCTGCTGGATGTTGTCTCTTGGTGATCCACCCACACTATTAAAAAGGATGTCTTGTTCAAAGCACTTATAGAAGTGTTATGACCTTTGGTCCTTCGCAGCCTCCCACTCCCTGGTGCATTTTATAAATCGAGGTACTTGGAAGTCATCGCAGTACTACATTACAATAAGCATGATGACGTCATTCATGCGTCTGTCTCAAAAGCTTGTGTTTCATCAAAGTGGGTGTATTGGCGCCATCAAGCGTGTGGTCTCTACTGCCGTCATATATGTATCCTCGTCTTCCTTCATGTGTTTCCGTGCTCCATGTTACTGCGATGCATGTTTAAAGTCTAGTGCCTTGCGTGTGGGTGTGAAGACGTTTCATAATGCAATTTCACAATTTATGAGTTCCACTATCATGGCCAGGAGTTTTCTGTATATTTGGTCAACTTGTATTTTTGATCATTCGTAATAAATTAACAAACTTAATAGAGACTGAATTATCAGGTAATTTTTCATTTGGAAACAAAAGCTGATATACTAGCATGCAACTGTTTATATACCCAAAAAAGCCTCTGGCTGTAACTCCAAAATTTGACATTCCTTGACGAAGTGAATGCCAAATTTTGAATCAGCACCCAAATGTTATCTAAAAAGTTGTGTCTTATCCTCGTTTAAAACAAAACGTTTTTTTGTTGATCTGTGTTATCCAACCATGAAGCCATTGGCTAAAATTGAAAGAGAAGAGGTATTACTTAGCGACAGTAATAAGTACTATCGCAACATTGAAAATGCCACATGTGGGAAAATTTCGGTTTTGAAACAGGTTTTTATCTCAACATGTTTGCAAAAACGACGCTCTTTTAGGAATGTCCAACCTTTTATTTGTTTTCTTCAAGTTGCATTTGTCTCTCATTTCATGTTTACAGAATTCACTATTCAACCCAGTGTTTCACTGACGAACGCGACGGTGGCAGAAGCACTGAAACTGATACTCCAGCAAATGTACAACGAAGAAGGCATTAGGTTTAATCCTCGGCAAAACGTCAATATTAACGTAGGTGACTGCTTAGATAAACAAGCGTTTTGATTTTCACCCTCAAATATTTCAAACCTGTTTAAGTAAGAGTAAGATTTTGAAAAGGACAAATATCGTATTCGTCAGCTGAAGTTTCTAACTGCAACCTCCTACTGGCGTTAATCGCATTGACTCGTGTCTGAAAGAAAACAAGATCAAAGTGAGTTGGGAATTTTAACACATTTACTGGTCCTTGCCTGACGGCTGGTGTAATATGTACTCGGTGTAGTAAGCATAACTTGCTTGACCAATCTTTTAATGAAGTGTTTCGTTTATAGAGCCCACCATACGAATAGGAGCAGGCAATTTTTTGGGGGTGCAAGGGATATTTTGCCAAAAGTCGCCTAGACGTGCACAAAAACGTTTTTCATGAAGAAAACATTCTCCCTACAAATTTTCTTTCGTTGTTGATGCAATACATTTTCCTCTTCCATGTTGCCATAGACTTGAAAAAAGAAAACTTGGTACTTGAAATTTGGGTCCTAATGACCCAATTAAGGAGTACAATAGGCTGTGTGAACTATTGACAGAAGCCGGCTGGTTCAGTACTTTTGAGCATCTGCTTCACACTTCTGAGCTTTAGCATTCAATTCACGTTCCAGTTGTTGCTGACAGCAATGAACCTCAGGTCTATAGCTTGAGGAACTGTAGGCCTAACACTGCTTCGTTCTTTGAAGACATGTATGTGATATATTTGGCATACATCATGTTATTTGTATTATGACTATGCCGTGAGTCTCACAAGAGTGTCTGTTCAACTGCACAGATATGCAACATGAAGCAAATGGTATGACGAAATTTGTTCATGCAATCACTGTAGTTACAGTAAAACAAAATCGTTTCATTACTTACCTGGCATGGACTTCAATATGAAGTAGGTGGCCTGCGGTCAGGGACGTGTGCTAGGCGGGAAGCGAACGTGCCAATGGCCCCGGGATTCCAAGGTATGGGTGCATTGAAAAAATGAAATTACAAAAATAAAAAGTCTGTAACTAGATGCTTAAATTCGTATTGCAAGGCTACTAAAGCACGCTACATGGATTTAATTTTTCGAAACTGTTTTTTTTGCAGACATTAGTTTTTATGTATTTGATATGTCTGTGTTTCTCACATTCGTTAATACTAGAATTTGGTATGGGGGCATACAATCAAGCTGTTGTCACATCCATCACGAGACCACTGCACGCCCATTGGGGAGTATACTCTATTCATGCAGCGAACAACTAAAAAAGACACATGAATCAAATGCCTTTGTCCAAACTTTAAAGTCAGTCAGTTACTCATCACCTCTCACAAACTGAAACACGGAATTACTAAAAAGAGTTTATTGATTTTATATATTTAAGGTGTTTTCTGTGACATAATGAACGTTTATTTATACACTTAGTAACAAAGAAGTAAATTTTATTAATATTGTTAAACGATGTCGAAGCTTCTTTGCCCAAATTGTTTGAAAAATCAAAATGCTTAGAGGTCCGCTGGCACTCCCAGCTCCTACTCTACACCATTGGAGCCAACTCACTGCAGTTGGAAAAGCAGCTCGACGTTTAGGGTTCCACGAATTTCAAAAGTCCCTACTTTGTCACTTTGGTGCACGCTATCAATTTTTCGCATAGCTCTTGTCTATGCCTATTGCAACTGCCATCTTACCCTTTCAATCATTACATAGTAGTAACGACAATGGGTTAGGATTTGAACTTGGAACAAAGGCTGGTTTGAAAACTGAACGTATTGCGGTTTGTGAAACCTATCTTTTTGTGAAATCGTTTTGTTTTTCCCCTCTGTTTTTTAATTGTTTTGTTCTTCCTTCAGTTGCTTTTAAATGCCGCCCGGGGACTTGAATTACCCGTTGTGCTGTTGCTGCACATTACCAAGGTACACCGGCGTATGTTTTGGAGAGGCGCAATAGCTCAATCATTTTAGTGCTAATTTTCATTCCATCTTGGTTGCATGCAGCTGTAAATCGATAAAGCGCACAAGCGTTTCAAGGGGCGCATACAGAGCCAAAATGAACGCTAAAGGAAATAGTTGATCCTGCTGCAGCTTCCAGAAGTGACCCGCTCCACGAATCAACTGTGCATGCATATGAAATTCATGTGAACTATGAAAAGGCGTGGTGACAGCACACACATTTGCTGAGGTCAGATCCAGTCGTGACCATCATACAAAAAATGCTGTTGACGCGGAAATATGCTTTAGAACAAAACTATGAACAGAAAGTGAGCAAAAGCATGTGACCTTCAACGCTGTACGCCTCTCAAAGTTTTCGTAAAAACACATTCGAAGGTTCCAATTATATTCGTTTTCGAGGTTGACAGAACGAGTGTAGACATCTTTGGCACATTGCTAAGACTTCAAGATAATTTCATTGTGGAGACAAAATTTGGTCTTTAGTGGTCTGGCCACAGCGTGGTATATTTTCTCTTGTTTCAAGGCATTCGGGACAAAATTTTCCAAGAAGGCCAAGTAGAGAAATGCCTTAGTAGATTTTTCGTTCGCAGTTGTATCTCTCCTTGTATATGGAGATGAGCAATCCACTTTTCCAAACCTTTGGTGCCCTTCTAGGTTTCCAACATCGCGACAAACTCCAGACAGCTACATTAAAGATTTTGTTTGCCTCAATGCTTAAAACTCTTCAGGTCTGATTTTATTAAAACCTGCAGCCTTCCAAGCTTGCAATGACTTAATATGACTGAAATTTCGAGATTCTGCAGGAAACCCGTGATAAATTTTCAAAATATCTTAAATTTGTACGTAGAACGTCAGTGTGAACCTCCAAAGCAACCCTTCCACTACTACTGTATCAGCACAATATTCAACCGACAGAAGAGCTTCAGAAGCCATCCTGGTAATAGGCACTGTAAGTTTCGACGAATACGAAGCTCGTCTCGCCAGTTTAGGAGAAACAACCACCTTGATCAAAGCGACTCCAGGTACGGAGTGATTTTTACTCAACCTGCACTGGATAATCTGAAAACTAACGATGTTTTAGTTTTGAAATTTACGTTACTTTGTTTGTGCAAGGGCTGAGGCAATGCGCAGAATAAAAATGCAAACACATACCGTTCTTACAAATGTAACGGTTTAAGGTGAAATCCGTACCTAGAGCAATATCACTTCCTTGTGAAAATCTTGCCTGTGTGCTTTGTTTTGAAAAAAGGCTATTATCATCTTTGTGAATAATCTAATTGTGAGATTATTTTATCGGACCTAGTATTTAGCAATGACACCAAAAACACACATTTAATTTTCCAGAGCACTGCGCACTTTTCGTGACGTTGCTGTTACGCATTTGAATTGTACGCTCCTGTAATACTTTTCACTACGTGGTTCTACTCATTTTTTGAGATTTTTTCTACACCGTATTTGAACTTTACACCATGAACGTATTGAAAAAACAAACAGCTAGTGTTGAATGAGCTACTCGACTCAGGCTTGATTGCCTCGAAAAGTTTACAATGTCATCTAACACTTTTATTTGTGTTTGCAGTAAACCACACTTCTCAAACATTTCCAGGTAAGCTGACAATTAGAAACTTGTCATGAATGACCGACTGCAAGTGGCGTAGACGCTTCCTTGTTCTGAAACAACGTCTTTGTCATTTCTTTTTTCTCTACATAATAATATTTGTAGTAAATCATCGGCCATTTCGAATGAAACGATATATCGTGCTTGGTTTTCTTGCTGGTGTTGTCCACGCTCAGCCTTGGGTAACCATGAAAATAATGTAAATGTAAAAAACTGAATTACTGTGCATCAATTTGCAGAGAGGCAAGCTAGTTTGAAACTCTCGTATCCAAATAACTTTACTGGGGAGTCTCACACTGTTTCATAAGCCTATCTGTTTCTTGAATATGGTTTCCCTACGTTCTCAAAAATTTCAAAATTGGTCGAAGATCTTACAGCAAATTATGAAGAGTGTATGAACATGGGGCAATGGGCTGCTGACCCCAGTTTTGCTAACAATTAAAAATTCTGCATCTTTCCAGATTCACAGCTTTTGCTAGAAATTTAAGGTAGTCAAAACGTTACTGTATGTTAACCGTTGTTTCTACTTCCAGTTTATCCAAAATGCGGCTGATCTCACATGTCTAACAGTAAACACATTCCTAAAAAGAAATACATAAAAAATGTTTTTGAATTCGTTTGAATGATTATTTTGCTTTGCCGTTCCATTATTTCAACAAAAGTTCACAGAAGTGGCTTACAACATTTTTGTACCGCAACCCATTATAGCAACCCACTATAACCCAATGACCTCCATCTAAAGCTCGAATAAAGCAAATGTAATACAGCTGTGTACATAAAATATCTAATAGCTATCCCCCAAAAATGGTACACCACCCTTCTGGAGATCGCGACCGCAGGTTGAAAACCATTGGTTTACACTATTAATATTGTATTCGACTTGGTTCGAACAAAATAGACATTCCTTCAAATGTGTGAGGTATTTTGCTCTTTCAAGAACATAGAGTTAAATGAAGTTCTATAATAATGTAGTACGTTGTCGCTCTTGCAACAGCAATTATTTTGTGAAAGGCACCATTGCATAACTCTTTTTGTATTCAAATATTGCAGATTTCCAACTACTTGGCACAACGTTTGGAGCGAACATAAGTAAGGAAATGGACATTTACTATAAAATGTAGAGAAACGACATTTCTTAATAGCCCCAGTGTTGATAATAGTGTGATGGTTGCTGTGCAGGTAAAATTGGCGACATTTTTCACTTTGTGATTCTTACATGGCCGTCGACGTTGTTTACAGTAGTTACATCAGCTTGGATATGATATTGCTCTCTTCGCGATATTTCACCCAGTATTACTGATTTTTTGGCAAACAGGTTTGTCAACAGTTAGGGATCGCTTTTTTAGTTCTGGAGCTGTTGGGAAATTATGTTGTCTGGTGGCAATGTCGGTGGATCTTGTTTTCGGTATTGATTCCAAACACTACACCGGGAGTGACTCCTTTGGTTATGTACAGTAAGGTTTATAGGTTTTCACCTTCAGGGAAGAAGTAAAGCAATGCCACTGTGTTCACAATCCGTTTCGTCTGATTCCATATTCATGGTATCGTACACAAACATTTCCTCATTGCATTTGAAGTCTGCTGAACCAGTTTTTTCTCTAGTCCTGACTAATTGCTGCCTTCGGCAACAAGTCTGACAACATTGTCTTTTAGCCCCTGCTAAATATCGTCACTGTCATTTTTTGTTCGGTCGCTAATACTTAATGCCAGGTTTGTCGACTCCAATCGGCATAAACTCGACGGCAGGGATTAGTTCCGATAAAATGCTCTCTTATCCACAAAGATTCCAAGAAGTTTTCAAACTGCTTTTGCTGTGGGCGTATGAATGATAGCATTCAAGTACAGTAACTGCGTGCTTCCAGAAAAAGCTAAATTCGCCGGAAGCATAGGTGTAGGAGCAAGCAAATTGTTGGGGGTGCAAAAAATTTTGCCCAAATTTTCCCAAACTTACCCAAAAGTTGTCTTCCAACTTTTGCGGATTGTTTTTTGGTGTGACCTCCAAGAAAATGGTCTTCACTTGTTTTTCGACAAACGTTAGGCGCCATTTTTGCCCAGGTTTTCAGGGATGTTGCTTAGATATTTATTTTTTTTCGGATTTTTCAGGATTTTGCTCAGAATTTCAAGGATTTTGCCCAACTTTTCAGGGATTTTGCCCAACTTTTCAACAAATCAAAACTTTTGGGGGTGCGCTTGCTCCCCCTCCACCCCCGCATCCTACACCACTGGCCGGAAACGCTCATATAGGGGTTTGACAGCTGCTTATTTATTGACAATGTCCTTGAAAAACGCATAAGAATGCATTGTGTCATGGCTACCGTTCACACCTTGCGTTTGCTTCACTTCCATAAATTCCGCATCCAAAGGTTTGCATGCATTCTTGATTTTACAAAAAAAGACGAAATAAAAGAGTTAGCGCACTTCGTTGCGTGTATATGGGACTAAAACGTGGAAATTATGAGTGAAAAACATTACACGTCTATTTCGTTTAAGTCAAGGAAACAAAACGTTTTTGTGTTCTCTTTAAAGGAGTGATACAGAAAAACGGCCATTAGTGAAGTAAAAAATCGGTGAAGCAATGTTTGACTGAAACAATCATGCATCTGTTTTGCAAGGCAAAACTAAATAGGGTGAAGGCACCAAGGGTGGGGTTGTCATTTGGCAACAGATCACCGTACCAATAGGAAATTTCTGCGATGCTGAGGTAACTTGTTGAAGGTTTGCTTTCATGTCCGGTTTCCTCTGGTTTGGTATTTACGAGACGACGTCCTTTATACCAAAAGACGTGAAAATTTCAGGAAACGAATTTAAGTATCAACATTGATAACTCCCTTAATTTAGAACAGTGGTTCCAAAACTGCGGAATGTGAAGGCCTTCAAGTGGGTACGAAAATTGGCTTACTTTCTGTTTCCTTTCACAAAAAGTATACTCACATCTATTGTTTTACTTATACGGCTGTGTTAATAATTTTCTGAAATTTTGTGTTCACCTTTTTGCTTCTTTTTAATAGTCTTTATAATATCTCACTGACTGTTTGTTCATGTCGCATTTGGGTCAATTGCATAGCAGTCTTTCTAACGTTTGATCGAATGATTATATGAAGTGATTGAGTTTTCCAGGAACAAGTAGTTCGTGGTGACAGTTTGGAACCACAAATGATACGAGATTAGAACGTTTGGTGACCAGACCATTGATTTTGAATTCCATTCTTGCTTTTTGTTTTTGTGTGAAGTTCTTGACAATGCCGGTGCCGAAAACGAAAACCTCTCCGTTTCCTTGGAACAAGCGTATCGGTCAATTCACCTTAATATGAGAGTGCAGGTGAGTGCGCATTTCCTTTGAACGTAAATGCAAGGAAACATTGCGTCGATGTTAAATAAAATTCATGCTTTGGCAAGAAACGATTTTTGCGTCTTTAGGTGGGTTTTCAAAAATGTGATTGAACATGTTTTAGAAAAATCTAAAATTAAGAAAGGGAACACAAGGAGTGTTGATTCTGGTTTACAGTAAATGAAAGATGCTCTGCATTTTCTGGTTTTCAATCTGCTTAAATTTTGTTTTTCAAAAATGTGTGTAGACGTAGCTTTCTTGACTTGCAATAATTGAAACCTTCTTGGTGCTGAATTCAGATTTACGAAGCGTCCTTGAATAGTTCAGTTCTTGAAGCAATTTTCACTGCTACGTTGAAAACGGACGGAACAATAATGGTTGGTGCATTAACCGCGGGAACTCTTTGGTTTAATCGCTTGTCTCTGGAAAGATTGCTTCAACTGAACGGGATGAGCGGGAGTGTCAGAAGCGTTACTCCAACGTGGTTTGGTGCTACAGACAACTGCGGCAACCAGAACCGAATAATGTATCTAGGTTTGTCTTTTTCCGAAGTGTTTCATATACGATGTGATTGCTTTCTGTAATTCTATTGCTTGATTTCGCGCGATCCATCCTGGGGCCTACTGAAAGGTACAAATATTTTTATGAGAGGGGCACGAACGGTACGGTGCAATAAAGCTGAAAGTTACTACAACAGTTCGCGAAACTATATTGTAATATCTTGAGATGAATATTCACGAGTGACGGAAAGCAGGACAACGTTGTTAAAAGACCGATTGGTAAAGCAAGCGCTGTTTTGGATGAACTTCGTCACTATGTAGTCACAATACGGAATCATTTAAACACGAACAAGTTTTCAGATTTAGAACTGGCCTTTGTTCTCATTCTTACCTATCATCATGAATCATAAGTTATGACCGAAAGACTGATATCTGGAAAAAGCGGCGGTAGTATTTATTAGGAACGATAAAATGCACACGATTGAATGCATTTCAGTAAAATTCGCAAAACTCTGAATACCACTAAATTTTTGCGAAAGCATTGATTCCAACTACAATGTTTCTGCACTGTGACCAACCGGTCCAAGAAAAGTTGGCGAGGAAAGTCCTTGAGGTTACACCCAATTGAAAACCATCCACAGACCGACGGAGCACTATGCGGCGTGATTACAATCCCTGTCTGGTTGGTTGACCCTTGGCGTTCCGTCTTTAGAACTAGTGGGAAAATGCTGAAAACACGAGTTATATTTCGTAAGCCTTTTGGGCTACGATTTCGCAAATACCTTGAGTGGAAAAGCGGGTGTGAAAAGTGAGAGAGTTTGTGGTAACGCACCACGATTGGAAAAAATTAAACGCAGCTAAATACTGATGTTGCAACAACAGGCAACTTGTGTTTTCGGTAATCTGACAGTATAAAATCTTCTTCCCGGGGATGTTTTCAACTATGAAAAGGCTTTCAAATAACAGCTTGCTCTATTTCTGGTTCAAAGTAGAGAAGTCCCTGTTTTTTTTCAGATCTTTTACGCAATCCTGCGACGGATACAATATCACTTATTGGAAATCCAACATTTTCACAAAACTTTCTTGGTGGCATGAGACGTTTTCTGGCGACTTCGGTAAGATTTTGCAAGGCATCTTTTACAATAGTGTTCCAAGAGCGTAGGCCGATGGGTTGCTTGTGGTATGTGTTTTGTTTAATGTTTGCAACGCAAAGGCTTATCAAAGAATTGCTTTTTATTCTTTTTTCTTGATATTTTATGGAAAAGATCTACAAAAACAAACATTAGAAAATGCATTGCAATCGCAAACACAAATTCAAACCTATCATTATTAGTGAAAACAAGCGAAATTAATGCTTATGAAATAAAATGAAGTTTCAACGCATGAACACTAATAAAAATGGCAAGAAGTGAGTTAATTTCCCCAGACTTGCATTTTTTTTCAGAGTCTTTTCTTTGCAGAGAACCAAAAAGTTTATTTCAAACAGAGTAAGCTTCCACATTCTGTATACTAAGTGAAAATCATCAGCTTTTCTCCTATGAGAATATTTTACCCAACTGCGTTTTACAGGATTGGAGTGAGTTGTCGTTACGACCAAGCGATGGCGTTTTCACAACACAGGCAAAAAGCCGTTCATGATTTTGATAAATGTACAGATTCTCGTTTTACTGATGAAATGATTTCACAAAATCATTAGCTCTTTTATACCATTATGAAATGCATTGCATAAAAAATATTTTTAAACTCTGAAAAGGAGTGGCAAAAGTTTCGCCGCGCACATTCTACATGCTTTCTGCATATGACCATTCGTCACTTGGCTGGAGGAACTTCTGGTTTACTGCAATTTGGAGGAGCTTCTGGTTTATTGCAATGTTTGATCGACTGTCCCAGTGCTATGTTTTCCACTGCTATTTTCACAACACAATCCTCCAACAAAATCTATTTCTACATTTTTGCACGAGTAAAAGTTCTTGTTGCGAGTGTTATAACGTTTTGACATGAATCAAGCAAAAATAAGAACTATCTGAAATGAACTAACCAACGTGAAATTCGTTTCAAAACTTTTGAATTTACTATGGCAGTGATGCTACCTTCAATCCACCAGTTCTCTTTTTCATGCTATTTGCGTTGGACTCTGTTGTGTTTAAACTGAACGCCAAAACGTGATGTTTGTGAATTTCTCTATTTTGATTATATAGCAACCTCAGAATGTTTTCATTACAGGTATGCCACATATCAATGACAGGTTTCCTAACCTTCACCGTTGGCGTGAGCATTGGGGGCGGTGAATCTCTACCAGCAATTGCCCGGAATATCCCCGAGGATCACTGTTGCTATCAAGTTCTCCGCATCAGTAAGCGTTTACTGATTTAGCGGGAGGTCTG
>JGI24022J15233_10007687_pt1 | contig 11921 bp, 9 predicted proteins | sample Ectturendosymbi2_FD_15233 | JGI IMG/M metagenome (IMG submission 15233)
CACACACACACACACACACACACACACACACACACACACACACACACACACACACACAAGAGTTGCTGTGAGGGTTGCACGTGCAGTACACATAAAATTTGGTTTATTTAAAATTATGCTAACAAGTACATGCAGCAAAACTTAAGGTACCACGACGCACTAAATACCCCAAGACTGCAAATACACATGTGCACATCAAGTCGCTGTGAAAGTGAGTAGGGTGGGGAAATATCTACGTTTTCATCCAATGATATACGTAACCTTCGTAAGCAGACTTCTGAAGTTTGTTGCACTAACGAAAATCAGAAAACAAAACAGAATTTCTATGTACAACACTTACTCCAAAAACATGGCTTGAATTATTGGGAAATCTGAACTTACTTTGCATTGAGAAGGTTAAACCCATCATGAAGATCTGAAAGTTTGGAAGACTCAAACATTGCTGTAACTGCTTTACAACACGTCTCATACGCTCCTACCACATCCAGTTTTTTCAATAAATCCAAAAGATTAGCCTAAAAAAACAAAAAAAATTGAAGCTTCGTAACAAATGCATGCAATCAGAAAGTCAGTGGCGTTACCAGGTCTGTTAAAATGTGAATGTATTTTTACAATGAAAGTGCATTTAAAATTAGTATCACATTCTAAAAGAGAACACGAAATGACTGCCGTCTGCTTTCCGTAACTCACACAACAAAACTTACTGAAAAAATTGTGATGCACAAGTCATAAAACTCGCGTTTGCAAAACTGGGGTCATAAGTGTAATCCAAAGCACAGTCCTGGGCTTTGGAATCATACATATGGCAGACCTCATTTCTGAGGTCAGGTTGAGCATTTCCGCTAAGCTACCGAAAAGCAATGTTCCAGCTGAAGCTCGGCGACCGCACATGGCTTTAATCGCTTGTGTGCAGACAGTCAAATTCGTTCTAAATTCATGTCGCGATTCAAATACGGTGCACCTTTACATCGGTTCATAAAAACATTTTCTAGCATTAAAGCGCACGAGCGTTTTTCGTATAAAAATGCTTCAAAAGTTCATTCAAGTTCATTCGGGAAACTCACAAAAATAAACAAGATAAGACAAACAAGCAGGAGTAATATACATCATAAGCATACAAGCATAATAAAAGTCAGGCTGCTAAGTTAAATCAAGATTAGATGATTGTATTGTAGTCTGTCAAAACCTTCGTCACGCGCAGAATAGCATCGCAATCAAAATTATCTTTGCACCTTCCCGGGGTACCTAATATGACCAGGTGGTTTTCTAGTTAGGTCCCCGTAAAAATTGATGAGAGCAATATTTCTTCCCACCTCTACGCCCTGGAACCAGAGAAAGCACGTAATTTTGCAGTGTGGGCGCTGCAGCGTTTGTGTTTGAGCGTTGAATTGCGCTTGCAGTGCGAAGCGCAAAGATGTCAGTTCGTGGCAGATTGCGAGCGCCAGTGTTCATGGTGTTAATATTTTGATGTGGGACACCTTGCAAGTGCCCTTTTTCTTAGATTAAGCGACTGTCGGAGTGTTGAATGGCGATAGCAGCGTAAACTGGAATTATTCGGATATCAAGTTCTTGCACGCGTCGTCAACGTTATTGACAATCGAGTGTAACGACCTAGATTTCTATTAAACAGAGCAGTTGGCATAGTATAGATATGAGAGGTGACACGCAGATAGAGGAATTTTTTAAGAAACGCAAATATGAGCCAGGACCATAAGACCAATAAAAATAAAAACTAGGACATCTTAAGACATTAAATGATGTCAAATTACGAGTAAAATCAAATGGTAAAAATAGGAACTGACAAGATGCAGTCATTTCCGTACGTTAAGAAAGTATCAAGGACGCAACAGCAGTGGTTCAAATTGCTATATTTAACCATTACTTTGCGCGCCCCTAAACCTAACTTTGGGCACGGAATTATAATTTGTCACGAAATGGAGAAAAAGCAAACGGCAGTTGCTCCAGGCAGCGAGCAAACGAGCATCACAGCGAAAACCATGCACATTTTGTTTTTTCGCGAAAAGCTGAACTAGCGTGTTTTTTGCGCTTACAAGAACCCTAAACATTACGGAGAACACTGCCCACAAGTACATCATCATTTATGTGCACTGTCGTATATTTTAGCACCTCAAAAATATCAATTTTTTAACAAAAAACGATCAACGATTGTTAATTCAACACGATATTATAAAACGACACCGGCTGGGACCAACGCTTAGAAACATTAGATTCTAGAAGCAAAAACTTACGTTGTAAGTTAATAGCCAGGCTTGGAAAAGCTGAGTTTTCACGATTTCTCTAACAGCTTCAGATCTATCCAGCAGACCTTGTTTGATAAGATACAGTCTTTGGGAGCTGGTAAGAGCCTTAATGCTCACTTTTTTTGCAAGAACCTGAACATCACAGAAAGATAGCGCCTTAATTTGTTAGTCAGTTTCCAAAGTCGATCTCTGCAGGTAACAATATCATTGCCTCTGAAAAAGTGAGTAAAACCAAGGCAATATTAACGAACTAGTCTCCACACAGGTCAAGGTTCTGAATCAATCCTCATATTTTTAATAGGAGATTGATTTCATGTAACACTACGCATCTTCAGTCCCACAACCGCACTGCATAGTAAAATTTTCTGTTTGAATAAGATCTCGGGACCGACAACACGTAATACAGTATTATGTGAAATTGATTTCCTATTATAAAATTAACTTTCTGATTCAAATCCGTCGCGTTTGTGGAGATTAGTTAAGTATTATAGAAACATTCCTTTAGAAGATTAACACCACATGCCTTTATTTTAAACTAAAAACTATTGCATAGCAAAGCTTATAATATTGCAAAGTTGTATTAGAAACAACAGAGCAAACTGCAAACATTTGCATGAAATCAAGAAAAGCGTTTCCAAACCAGCTACTGTATTTTCAATATCTGCGAAAACTCGAAGACTGAAGCAGTAATTTGGAAGTATACTTCTTAAATTGGCACAGATTTCATGCTAAATGCATATCAATACTTCATCAGCTGAAGAACAGCTGCATTTGTAATAGATTTAACAATCATTGATACTGCTAGCAGCAATTTTAATTCACAATTAGAGTGGTATTTTTTAGAGATCGGCCGATGTGGCTTTTTTGAGGCCGATACTGATATATCGGCCATTCATGGGCCGATACCGATATTTCCAAAATTTTTAAATCTTGTTTTCTGCTTCATTATCAAAAATATGATGTATTTTATGCCTTACGTTTTTTTCAAATACTTAAAAAATCAGGATTTATGAGCTAAAATTTTTGAAATTGCAGCAATTTCAATATTTGATTAACTTGTTAGCATAGTATACACTGTTTACAATGAATAAACACAGTGCCATGAATAAAAAAAGAATGTTAAAATAACAAAACAGTAAGAACAGAACACTGAATGTAAGAGAACTGTCCACAGTGCTTAAACCAAAAATAGTAAAAACAGTGCTTGAAAGTTGAAAGAAGGTGAACAGTGAAAAGGAAGAAGTACAAAATGGAGCATCAAGTTAAAGAGGTAACAATTTTAGTACAACACTGTATTCAATTAACCACTGCCAAAAATGAAAATTTTTCCAAAACAGCAGTGACTTTTTTAGTTTATTATAGTATGTTTGTTAACAGTTAGTGTACTACATAAATCTTGTGAAATTCTGTTTTTGTATATATTTCACAAATTAACCTTTTAGACTCTTCTGCAACTCAGTGGGTTTTTAATTTGAAAAATCAATCCAAGTCTTTAAGAATCAAGTTTGGAATTTTGATGTAATGTAACATTAAATAACTGCATATCCTTAAAAAAGCAAACTAGTTGCATTAGTTACCGCAACTGAAGTACTGGCATTGGTATGAAATGAAACACCTCAACTGATTTTTCAAAACTCAGTAGTTCCATATCAACAGTTTAAGATTGTCATGCAGAAAGCACAATTTTCTGCATTTTCACCAGGTAGCCTGCAGTAAGTTAGCCGGTCATAACAAAAGCAGCATTAGGCTATAACCAATTACCGCCCGTCCGCCAGAAGTAAATTCCATAAGAACAAGTCGCCATGACAATATCTGAGGCGCACATGTGCGCGTTACGCATCTTATGATTGTGCAATAATGCCCCGGTAGTTCTGATCCATTCACAAACACTGCGCTTTTAGCTTGACGTAAGTTGTGTTGTTGCAAACACTGCTTTTGCTGGTCGTGTTTAACAAACGGACAACGGCAATTGTGATGCAACAATGACCAGTGACTACAGCGCTGCTATCGGAAGAACGACAAACCACCTCTTCAACGTATTTGTGAAATGCTGGAGTAGCGCTTCCGCAACTTGTGTGCCACATCTACAAACCTGCACGTTGCAACAGCTTGGATTGTGAGATCACAATAATCATTATCATGTCTCGTGGAAAATGTCGATCAACTTAACCCACGAACACGATATTTTAGCTTGCGTACAGTATAAACCAGCGCAATTATAGCCTAATACATCTAGTTAAGAAAAGTAGAATCCTTTCAAGATGTTGCGTGCAACTGCTTCACAGCGACCGTTGTCGTCACTAGTGAGTAGCGATTGCATTTGTAATCATATTCATACCGCCATAAATGTTGCCTAACATGACGCAATTCATTTTTCATGCAAGCTTTTTTTAAATTGACATGTGCTAAACTAGGTATAGATTTGACTTCTGCACCTTAACTTTCAGTCAAACTTTTCGTGCTGCGAAAACTTCCGGAAGTACAATGGGAGTTTATTCGTACACAACACCTGCACGTGGTAGCTTCAAGCATTGCGAAACTTCCCGATGCTGCTGTTGTTTCGGCTGCGACGGCCGACGCATGCTCCATGGTTCATCTCAGGCGCGCAACCAGGGGGGGCATTTGCCCCCCCCGAAATTTTCAATACATTCCACAGAAATTTTGACATATGCAGAAACTTTGGAAGAATAAAGATGAAATTTTTGTATTGTAATTATTTTAAAGAAGGTATTATTTGAATTTTTCTTTGCTCCTTACAAGATTTATCTTGAGACAGGGTATCTGAACGAAAATTTCGTAAATGATTGGTATTTAACCACAAATATGCTGGAATTGCCAAAACTTGGGAGATAGTTTAAAAGGGTATTTCTCAGGCATTTTTGGTATTTCTCAGGCACTTTTTATCCTTTTGTTCGTGTGCCACTTTTTTGTGAAACAGGCCTCATTTTGACCTCATGGAACTTTGTAACATTACTGTTGAACCGTGCAAACTGCTGAAACTTTCAAATTGATAAGAGCAGTGGCGATTCTAGAATGAAAAAAGTGGGGGGCCACTGCGGGGCCAAGGAAAAAGCAGGGGGGAAACATAAATGTCTATCTTGCATGGTGATGTTTCATTGTTTTGAAGATTAAGTTGCTATGATTAACCGTATCAAACCCAACATAGGCTTGGGAATATCATTAAATATGAACAAGCGTTATTATTTACAAGAGAAACCTAAACGCCACTGTAGATGCACTCACACACGTGTACTGCTAGTCGAAAATTCTTTGCTAACCATGCAAGTTCCACAGCACTGCACATGTAAATCGAACAGTGGCGTAGCCAGCCCAAAAATTTGAGGGGACCAAAATGTTTGATTTTAGGCGATTAACACTATTTTTTATATAAAAACGCCTCTGAAATAACAAAACGACTATTTCCCTTTGCCCCCATGGCTACGCCTATGAAATCAAAACACCATTTTCCGTACACAATTGTGTCGGCCCCGCATGAACGAAAGCAACTTTAGAAAGTGAATACAATTCACACGAAAGCGAAGTGGTTCCAACCACGAATTCCATCTTGACACAGAGACAAGTAGGCTGTTGATAGCCAACTAGTTTCATCAAAATATACTTACTACAAAGCACAAAAAAATAAATCATTTTCCAACGGTTTGGTGACTACTGGCTAACCGTTTTTGTGGTAGCGTATGGACATTTTGTGATTGTGGTGTAACCATAATAATGTTATGCAACTACTATTACGAGTGTGCAGCGTGGATAGGGTGAGGACTTCTCAATGCAGTATGCAGTTAAAAGCAGCGAGGTTTCGGCACCAGTTGCACCTAAGTAGCATAGCAGCGCCGTAGATAGGTGTGCATCGGCGTGTACCTGATAGCAAGATGTAACAGTAGGCGTAAAATTTATTTTGCAGAATATTCCCAACAAAGTCGTTCATTTTATTATTCACACTGAATTTTCCTCAGACTGATCGTCAAAAGCTGAATTTTCAACCCTACGTTGATTTATGACTGTCTTGTCATACGCGAAACACGCACTACCTCTAAACCAAAAAAGATTCAGACAAATAAAAAATGAGCAATATAATTCTCACACAGATCCCTTCAAGTCTACGTTCAAATTTTATATCATCATCACTTCAACGTAACTTAATCCTTCGTTTATCATGTCAACTGTCAAATGCATCAAAGAAATCATCTAAATACATTTTTCAGCTCGTACCTTTTAATTTAAAGTACTGTAGATCAATGGCACCCAATCTTCCACTGGAACTGGAATTTCTGGCAAATGTTTTCACGAATTTCATTTTTGAAAAATTTCTCTTGCATGAAGCACTGGTGACGGGAAGAGTTACAGCTACCAGCAACAATCAAACGCAGCTTTTTACGTAGCTATAGATGACAAAAATTGTTCGAGCCATATACCCAGCTTCGACTCTTTCCGAAGCAAAATCTTTGCCGAAGTTATTTCACGTTTTAAATCATTTTCACTAAATGAATATGATTTGTGAATTCTTCCAAGTGTGCTTCTGATGGAAATGTTTGACTTCCGGGGCAAAGAGCTGAATTACGCGAAAGAACTGCTTCCGAATCATTACAGAAAATTCGTACAAAATTCTATGAGGTTGCAGGACATGTGGATAGAGTTAAAACTGTAGTCATGAACCACTTACTTAGGTTGTTTCGAAGTTGTATACACAAGGCCGAATGCAATACCACAGCCAGGATAGATTGAGATAAATTAACTGAAACCAACTCCTAATGCTGTCACAAACCTTTTGCTACTGGACAAGCAACAATCTGCTGACAGCAATATAATCCAGCTCCATCTCTCACTGAAATGTACGAAAGATCAATTTTCCCACTTCTATGACTGTTTCTTAGTTTCGAAATAAGTTTTTCAACACCACGACCACTGTCTGACTAAATTTCACGCAGGATCCGAGCAACCCCTGGTGTGTGTCGTCATGAACAACTCTAGTTATCCGACAGTCAAAAATAACAACACAGCTTATCATGCACTTGGGAAATATTGAACGCAGGCTAGAGGGTTTCTAAATTATCGTTTAAAATATTGCTGGCTGAAAGTTATCTCCTGCGTTTGTCTAGACTCTAGGGTTGTCGTAACAGTCAGATGGCCAATATTTTACCGGCCTTGCCGGTATTTTATTGCTAATTTAGCTTAGCAGAGGCCGATAAAAGGCCGGTATTTTGAAAATCAGTGTCTGAAGCCTGTATTGTGAAAGTAATTTGCCGTAACTTCAAAACGAACTAACGCAGAATTTCTTAAAATAATAATGACTCTTGTAATGAATCTTGGTAGGACAGTTTCTTCAGCAAAGTTTATTTGTTGCTGTTGAAGCAATCCTTTGTGGGATTGTCACGTCACATGCAAACCGAAATGCAATGAATCAGCCAAAATACGGGTAAATTAATACTGATTGTCTTTCTGTTCTCCCTGTGCCGCTTACGAATTACGACACAGCTTAGATCTGGCGCTGTTGACAAAATGGCCGCTATTTTTGCAAAAGGCATTTAGCATTCCTGCATATGTCAACCAAACGAACTTAAACGGGAAATTACAAAAAAACTGGGGGGGCCAAACGAGGGGCTAAGCAAAAATCTGGGGGGGCATGGCCCACCCAGGCCCCCCTTAGAATCGCCACTGGATAAGAGAAATCTTGACATGTTGGTTGTTATTAAAAAAGTTTATAGCTATGTCACGCCGCTTCTACAACAGTGCTCTTCAACAGGGGTGTACCGCAAACATATAGTGGGGTTCCGTGAGAGTTTCTCGTTTTTTAGGGGAAATGGTTTTTGCTTCAGTATGTTGATGCGTCATTATAAATTTTTTTAGATCACCGTGCCGCATTCAGACTCCAAGTAGGCCAGTTATTGATACAGGAGGTTGAGTGCAGATAGTGGAACAAGAAATACTGGTAGTTTGTGCATCACTTGTTGTTCATTTTTGTGCAGTTAAGAAGAATGTTATCGTTGCATCACAGTTATACGATGTGGCCGATGTACAGTTCACAGTAGAGTAGACTGAGTAGAAAGCCTGAGTCGAGTAGAGAGTACTGTAGACCCAGTCACAGACTAGAGCTGCTGTTCAACCTTTGTGGGAATAAAGTAAAAACAATGTGAAACCCAACTTTTTACTATATAGTCATACCAGATGAAGCAAAATAGCATCTTTTCATATGTGAAGCGAAATAATAACAANAGTGAAGGTGTGGACGGTAATGAGCAGTGTAGTTCAAATGTATAAGAGGCACCTGATCCGAAGCGGACAACCTGACGTCAGTGTCTATCACATATGTGAGAATTAGCAAAATCCATGACTAGTGGTTACAAAATTTTAAAAAATCTGATGATTATAAATGGATAGACCCACATGGCTTGTTTTATGATACTGTGTCATTCATTTTCTCTCAAATAAAAACAAGATGTATGTATACATACATTTATATCAACTGTTTTGCCAAAAATGTCAAATTTTGTATAACATTGATTTTAACCACAAAAAACAGTAAAGCTGTATTTACATACCTGATATGCAACTTTACGAACAGATTCGGAAACATCCCGAGTGCGATCCAAAACCTCAGGTAATGTTTTTGTGTTTAAAGAAACACATGATAACACTGCTGTGCGTACTTGAGAACTGTCATCAGCACTCATGTGAAACAAGTAAGCTGCAAAACAATTCCAATGAGAACAAGTGAAAATGTGCATTAAGGTTGCATGACTGAAAAAATAGCATTATAATGACTCTGTAACTGTTGGATTCCTTTTCATATATTTCTTGTGCAAGCATGGCATACTACCAAAAATGAAAAAAATCTTCTATTCAGAAGAAGTAATTTTTTATAATCAGAATAAGTGAAAATAGTTACCTTTTATAGCAAAGTTCACTTTGCCAAAAACTGCTGAAAAGTAAACCAAATGTATAGCATTATGTAATAACAGTACCTGAAATAACTGGACATGTTTGCACACTTGGTTGTTGAAGTCGAATAAGTGCACGAGCAGCTTGACATCGAACAGCAGGGATCTTATCTTGCAGCCTATGTAACATTGCTGTAGCAACACTGGAAAACCCAAAAGAATGTAAGTAATAAACTTAATACAAAGTAAAACAACCAGCATTGCAAGCTAACCTGTCCATCAATGTTTCATCCATTGCAGCATCACGTGGTACAGCACTAAACATCAGTTGGATCAATTGGCAAATCCTGAATCGAACAGTTTTGTTGTTGTGGCTGTGATACTTGAACAAATAAAACAAGCAGGATTGAGAAAAGGTTAACTGCTAAATTCCAGTGCTGTTTGAAACCTTTCAAGGACTGCACAAGACCATGTTTAGCCATAACTTGACAGGCAATAGAGCTGGAGAGCTGTTCAAACCCATTAAAAATATGGTAAGCCTTGTAGTTTCAATCTTGAAAAAATTGGGAAGTTTAGGGTTTTAACTTTTTTTGGTGGGATGACACAACTGGGAAAGGTCAAGGGCAGGGTTGCCATATTGGCGAATTTATTGCCAGATTCTGGAAATCTGGCAAATTTTGCAAGCATTTGGCTACACATATTTTGGTTTGACGATTTGGCAAATTTCTGGCGATTTTTTAGAAGTATTTGGCTTCAAATTTTTTGGTTTGGTGAAATGTACAACCTATATATTTGCACATAATTGCTTGCATATTCATATGTAGATTACTATTTTTAAGCTTGCTGATGGTTTGAAAATTCATGACATCAAATGAAAGTGGAAGTTTTGGAAGTAGAAGCATGGCATTGAGCGCTTTTTGTCAAGTATTTTTGCAAAATGTTAAAACTGACTATTTATGAAAGATTTGTAAAATGTTGAAAACCTATGCACTTTCTGGTAAAATACAAGGCGAAAGATAAGAGCTTTAAACGACTGATTTCCAGTGAAAAAAAATAATGTTGTGGTAAAATGCAACCACTTCCAGAAGTTGGCAAATCTTTGCTGAGTTTGGATGATTTTGACGTGAGGTTGGTGACAGTTTTTCATTTCCATCTGGCAACCTTGGTCAAGTGTTTTTCAAATGATGTCATTTGGGGCCTGAAAAAGTCCAAGGGGCAAGTTCTTTCTGTTTTCTTTTAAAAAAAGCTAGGCAAAAATCTTAATCTCTAGAGTCCTTGATAGTTGAAGTTATGGCCAAAAAAACACAAACTAATTAGCTAATTCCCTAGGGATTTTTTAGGGTATTATTTAGTTAATGTGTGGTTTTCTGATTGTGGGGATGTTCATATATATATATATATATATATGTAGTTAGTAGTTATATTTTTGCCGACAACATCACAAAACTAACAAAAATTAAACTTTTATTCCAATAATGATTTGACAGTTTGTGTTACTACTTGTGAATCTACACAATCAATAAAATTTTAAAACACGGATTGGTCTGCATAAAAATATGAAGTGGTAAAACAAAATCATATGCAAGAAATATTTTACTGTTAATGCTGCAAGTGATTCACAACATGCAGTGCATTCAAACGTGCTATTAAACATCAGAAGACTGGCTATTATTATTTTCAAGAGATGTTATCGCAAACTGAAGGTTTGTATGGCTGCATAGAGCTCCAACAATCAAACTATAGCAATAAAAAGAAAAAGTCAGCACTCTTTTCTGTTTTGTAGAATTCCCTTTGCACTTTAGTGTGACTTCACTATAAGAGCTGATGATTCGTACAAATATATGCTCTGTAAGATCTTAGTGTCTGATTCTTTGCTGAGAAAGGATTTCTTTCCATAGACAGTGTATACGATTGGTGTTTGCAATTTGACAAAATCTAACCAACCACAAGCGCCTTGTTTTATATAAGACACAAAAACAAACTGTAGGTTTGTCAGAGCCTTGAAAGCAGGGTTACTGAGTCTGAGGTAAAATATCCAACTCGAACCTTTCCACAATTTCCGACTCTGACTTTCCAAAATTTCCGACTCCTTAACATGAGGTGTGACACATCAAATTACAGACCTGTGGCAGTTGCTATAGTGGTGTCAAAGCTACTTGAACACTTCATAATATCTTGCATCTATCCTTTCCTTGGAACCACAGACTATCAATTTGGTTTTAAGGCTGGACATAGTACCGATCAAAACTGCTTGATACTTTGTGATCCATGGTTCATCAGTGCCTGCTGTTTTTTAGATGCCTCAAAAGCATTGGATTGAGTACTACACATGAAATTATTTGAGAAACTAATTCAAAGAAAGATGTCAATGTGCTTTGTGTGCCTAATGAAACATTGGTACAAGGAACAAATGATGCAAATAAAATGGGGCAAGCATTTGTCTGAACCTTTTCATGTGCCTAATGGGGTCAGACAAAGGGGAGTACTGAGTCCATACTTGTTTGCTGTATATTTAGATGATTTGTCTAATAAACCAAACAACATTAAAGCAGGGTATTATATTGGTGAAGTCTTATTAATAGAACTTTTAGAATCTTGAAACTATAAAGGTATACTCTATTTTCGTGTCTCAAATTTAATTTGTTGCAAATGTACAATAACTGTACCCTGCATTTATGCAAATGTACCCCTGGGGGTACATGCACCCCAGGTTGGGAACCTCTGCTATACAGTAATTAGTGTAGAAGGCCAAAAGTTCTAATGACGA
>JGI24022J15233_10007688_pt1 | contig 11921 bp, 9 predicted proteins | sample Ectturendosymbi2_FD_15233 | JGI IMG/M metagenome (IMG submission 15233)
AAGCGAAAACATATCTTTTATAAACAATGACGTCACGAATTACGTCATAGGGGCCCTCCAGTAAAAATTGCCCCGGGCCCCCCTACCCTTTAATCCGACTCTGCACACCCTAGTACGCCGAAGGACTCCAGACTACATTGGCGCACACCGAATCAAATAAGCACACAACCTTTACTTCATTCTTTTCGGGTCTAACGTAAGGGCACGTGTGATAGATTAAACTCCCTCGTATGTAATGGCAGATTAAACTCCCTCGTATGTAATGGCAGATTAAACTCCCTCGTATGTAATGGCAGATTAAACTCCCTCGTATATAATGGCAGATTAAACTCCCAGAGGTGACTTCCGCCCTCGGGGGTTTTTGTGAAAGAGTTGAATGCAGTTTGACTTATCGAAGTTTTGCTTCATTTAATGCACCTTATAAATCGGTGTGCCTTATGTATGGAAAAACAGCTAGCATTCAATTTTTGATGCTGCGCCTTATAATCCGGTATGCCTTAATGGTCCCGAAAATACGGTGCCTTTTGTGGGATTTGAATTTATATCGAATTTGTGGTTTGTGAGCCATAATTTAGGTTCCAGATAAGCTAGAAAGCCGATCGCGAGCTCTAAAAACTTCGATATTAGCCTAGTCTCCAAAAAACACTTGAGCCACAAAAATGGCTCATTGTTTTTGCTCCCATGGTTATAAAACCAGGTTTTTCATTAAGAACGTATATTTTCTTAGTTGTCCGTCGGTTCGACGATGACGCTGCTCAACGCGTTTCCTTGTGTCGGAGCATGTGGTTCCTTAGTCCTAAGGTTTGTAGTGGCTGCGTAGCACCACCACATGAAGAAAAATGACAAAGTCCAAGGGGATCGCCCCAATGGAAATTACCTGAGAAAAGTCGAAACTAAAATAGCTCAGCTACGATGCGACTAGGGACGTGTGTCTTTGGTCGAATCGTCCGGCTCGGCTACGTCATTGATCACTTCCTCGATTGCCCAATTTTAAGCAATCTCTGTTCGAATCTCCATGCAAGCGGAGCGATCAACCGGGAGTTCCGCTTCAGGTTGAGGCGCAAACACGGCGTCGTACTGTACAGGCGGAACCCTGCCGCATTGTCGTTGGAGGTATTTGGTTGCGCTGTTGGTGTCTGCGCGCACGCTTCGCTACTGCCACATCAATATGTTGCTGTTCAAATGTTGCCAGCCCCTTGTCGCAAACTGCACGCATTCTTCTCGGTCCCCGGCCAATTCCTCAAGACTGTCGAAACGGATCCCACATTTACTGAAGAACGACTTAATGTGATCCTTAAAACGCTTCGTTTGACCCACCACCGAATGTCGGCCGCAGGAGAGTTCACTATAAAGTAGGCGGCGGGGAAGTCTGTTTCCGGGCATCCTTATCACATGGCCATGCCACCCCAATTGTCTTCTGAGTAGTATCGTCTCGAGGGATGTTCTGCCTGCTCTGCGGCGAATCTCAACATGACGTATTTTGTCCCACCAGTGCACGTGCAGGATAGTTTGAAGACACCGAATGTGAAACGCCTCGAGGGCTCTGACGTGACGATGGTACGGTGTCCACATGCATAGACCGGTGTCGAGAAGCAGATAACGTTGCAAAAGGCCATCTTGGTGCGTGTGGAAAACCGTATGGAAAGGTCACGGTTCGTAAAAACTCGCTTGGACAGCCTCCCGAAGGAAGCGGACGCTAGGTTAACACGATATTGGATCACCGCAGTGAGATCGCATGTGGAGGTAATGATTCTTCCCAGGTATGTGAACTGTTGAGTGAAGCCAAGTTGATCCCCGCTGATGTAAAAAGTTGGGGGAGGCGACGAATCTGAGGGGAGGTAAAGGACCTCCGTCTATTTGGAGTTGACGACCAGTACTGTGCGAGAGTATGCAGAAGAGATTGCATCCAGCTGTCGCTGCAGGCAGACTAGTGTGTGGCTGGGCAGGGCAGTGCCGTCTGCCTATTGTAGATCGAAGATTCTGTCGTTTGTTACTTTCGTCACTGCTTTCAACCGGCGGATATTAAACAAGCTGCCATCGAGCCTGTACTTAATGCGAACGCCATCTGCAGAATCACTGCTACAAGGAAGAGGTTGAAAATAACAGGTGCTAGGACACAGCCCTCTTTAACTCGGGTGTTAACACCAAAGCTCTTTGACATTTCTCCTCCCTGCACGACGTGGGCACTCATATCAGTATGGAATTCCCATAAGATGCTAAGAAAATGTGGAGGGCATCCAAATTTGCCTAGGACTTGCCACAGCAGATCACGACTGACGGTGTCGAAAGTCTTTGTGGTCGATGAAGGCAACAAAAAGGTCACGATGTTGTTCCCTACATTTTTCCTGAAGGAGTCTTGCAACGAAAATCATATCAGTGGTGCGCCGCGTGCGACGAAAGCCACACTGAGATTCCAGAACTACTGTATCAACGACGTATGTCAGAAGACGGATCAACATTACTCGGGCATGTAATTTACCTGTGACAGTGAGAAGGGAAATGCCACGGCTGTTGCCACAGACAGCCCTGTCACCTTTCTTCCTGTAGATCATTATTATATTAGCATCTTTCCATTGTGTGAGAAGAATATTCGTAGCCCGGTATATATATGTGGCCCGGTATCCTATATATACATGGCCTGGTATCTTGTGCATATTTTCTGCTCACGTATATTTACGTGGGCCGGTACGGAAAGTGCTCTAGGTATGCCGTTTTAGTCAGACAATGCAATCAAATGTTGGAAAGCTGCATACGATAGCGGCAGAAGATTTAGCGAAGAGTGGCTGATAGTGCCAGCATGGCTTGCAAAGCAGTATTTTGCTGATGCTGTGTATCCCTTCCGCTACCTGTGCAAAAAGATATTTGCCAGCTATCATAGATCACAATATTATGTTGATCCACAAAAGAAATGAAAGTCTAGTGTGTTGGAAAGATGAATTTTCTAGTGGTTAATAAAACTGTCACTGCTAAACTTAAGCAGGTAGAAAATCAGCTTTCATCATCTCTATGATGGCACTACTCAAAAGCAACTGTTAATCATCTACGAGAACGGTTAGTTTTTTTATAGACATAAATTGTCTGTATATTCGGTATATTGTTAGACTAGATTTGGTCTATTCCTCGTAAAAAGAGTTGGCAGCACTGGTTACCACTGGAAACTGGAAGCTTGTTTAGGCCTAAAGTAAATGCGAAACGACCATGCAGCCAGTTGAGTGAGCTGGGTGAGCAGCGCCTATTCCTACTTGTGTTGTGTTTGGTGATGCTTCGTGATCTTTATGGTTACACGGTGCAGTTGCGACATTGTGAAGTTGGTACAGAATTCTGTCCAAAATGGGACGTTCACGTTTACATGAGTTCTGTCCATACAGTAAGATAATTTCGATCCTGTAAGGACGTCATGAAAATTTCAGGAAGCGAGAACTAAGTTCTGCTCGATTTTTCAGAGGTTGTTGAAAAAAGTAGTGCATTCTTGAAGCGCAAATCAAATTGTTGTTTAGGTCATTTTGCAAGTGCATAATTCGAAATCCTCACCTGTGTAATAATACTCTCCGGACAATATGTTCGCTTGAAACACAATAAGATCGGGGGAAACCAAAAACAAAACGCTGTCGGAAAGGGATCAGTGCTGAAATTTTTGAAGTGTCTGTATCACTGAAACGTCATTGGTGTGAGTGCATGAACCCTTGCTAGCCACACGCTGAAACCACATCTGCAATGTTGCAGGTCGTGCAGGGACAAGATAGCCACAAAGCAAACATGAAAAAAGGCGAAAAGTAAGTTGCTGCCTGAAAAATGCATTTGCACCGCATCGCCATATATGTATCGACAATCATCATCACGCACGTGGCGTGCAGGAACAGGCATTTCTCGCCCAGATCACAGAAATGGTTGTGTAGTCGTCTCGCATTTACCAACGTTCAAGGCCAGAACGCGTTTCCTGATTGAAGAGCAGGTCTTTAACAAATGCAACTCCAAAAATCCCCGGAACAGTACCACGAAATCCATATGTTACATGACAAATCTCAAAATCTGTGGTAGAACCGCATGAAATCGGAGCGCTATGAGTATGACAAGTGTTATAAATAGAAGTAAATATAATTGCAAATTAAACTGAAAAAATTCATTATACACTTTTCAGATTTTTCCGAAGATCCCTAAAAAATCCCGAAATCCCTAAAAATGATCAAAAGTTTTATGTTTTGTGCTCTGCAGAAGAGTCCTGCGTGGGGCGGTTTAAACCGTGCGGGTTACGGGTACCCGCATTTGCGGGGCAAGAGCGGGCGCGGTTGAACTTGCTGTGGGGCGCGATGAGAAACTGTTTGTGCGGGTAACTGAATCTTGAGCCAAAGGACATGACCTTGATCAGGTCAAAAATCGCAAAACACGTGGATGTACTACAGTTGTTTGCCAGCATTGGCAGAGTTCCATTCTATATTAACAAGTTTCCCCAACAGTCGGAGTGAAAAATCCCTACATTTCCCTACACAATCTGAAACTCAAACCACAATCATTTTTATCTGAAACATCTGGCCTTGACACACAACATAATATATATGTTGCACAATTAAGAGTGCAACATCAAAATTGCATGTGTAAAACAATCATCATTACGGAAAACACCACTGCATAAACACATGTCAAACTTTTTCAAAAAATTTTTCTCTATGTCTTTTATGATTAGCTAGCACCTTTAGCAACAAGCATAGTCCCTTACAACTCTCCTGCTGGTTGCACAAGGAAAAGTCTCGTGAGTGACAGCATCAGTAGCTTCAGAATTTTCAAAAAATGTTTTCATTGTTTTGCCATGTAAATGCACAAGTCTTTGGTTGACCTCAAATTGACTTGACAATTCTCACTTGACAAAATGCACACAGCCAGTCAATCCCTCAGCTTGTTTTTGTTGTTATTCAAGCAGGAGAAAGTTCTTTCAACCTCAGCATTGCTTTGAGGTAATGCAGTCACAAACACATTGCATATAGGGTTGCCAGATGGTGCCAAATTTGTCAAATTTTGCCAGAAATTACTGTTTTCAAAAACACTTGCCAATTTTTAGCAATGATTTTATTGCCATAAATTTGCTATTTTTGAAATACCAATTGTAACTATTAATATTAACAAAATTTATCAAATTAATACCAAAATTTTAGTAAGTACAGATCAGACAATATATCTGAATATCATTTATTTACTGCTTGAGGAATTGCCATAATTTTTGTAGTGTTGCATTTGATTAACAACTAATCATAAAAATGTGAATTTGTTTCAAAATTGACCTCCTGTTACTGTGTTTGAAGACTTGCTATGCTTAGGTTTGTGCGCATTCAACGTAATGATTCAGTTAATATTGATAAAACTGAAATAATATTTCAGTGAAATAATATTTCAGTTTTAACTATGAATCATAAGTAATCATTTTGCAGCCAAGAGTCAGCGTCTGTTATCTAAACTAAATAGAGGATATATTTCGCCAACTGAGCATGCGCTTTGATTCCCATTAAAACAGATCTTTTCTTGTCAAACTTAAAAATGCAAAAGTATGGAAAAAGTATGAATTGCAAAAGGTATGAAATCAAAATTTCCAAACAATTGCCATTTTGTAATGAATGATCAATATCATTGAAATTATTGCTATTTTCAAAAATGTTTTTCAAAACATTTGCCACATTTTCTGTCAAGCATCTGGCAACCCTGATTGCATTTCGACTGTATTTTTCACTGTGCAGTAGGCTGCTTGTACTGCACAGCCGTCTTTGCAAATCGGAATAGACTACACCTTGTAGGCTGTCTTGGATTTCACTCATGCAATTCTAGCCACCAGAAAACTTGGCCACACTGCAGTGCTTGCTTCAAACATAACCCAGAAACACTAGGATTCACTTATTGCCTACAAACTTGAAAAATCCGTTTTCTAAGCGCACTAGTTGACGAAATGCGTCCGTAAAGTATCACAAAGGTAGAAACACTGTCTATGCAAAGAAATCCTTTCTCAACAAAGAATCAAACACTAAGATCTTACAGAGCATATATTTCGCCTACGAAGTAGGCATCATCTGCTCTTATTCAAATTATAACACGAAAATCCCTACGGATCCTTACAAAATGGCGATTTTTCCGATAGGGATTCCCTAATCCCTACAAAATTCAAAAAATCCCTACTGTAGGGTTTTTCCCTACCAGTGGCAACACTGATATGGGCTTACGACAGTAGGCCTTCAACAATTGTTGCATTATGAGGTAACAAGCCATTGATGCGAAACATTAGCTCAGACTCTTGCTATGTGGTAGGCCAGTGGTCAACAAACAGTGGGTCGCGACCAGTGGTGAAAGTAGAATAATTTTCTTACCGGAAGGTTGCAGTATTTGTCAATACCCTCCCAAAATTTCAGCCATAAATATAAAAAAGCAAACAAGAGCACGTCTACTTTTGGCCCACCCTGTATTGTACATTTTAAAAATACAGAAAACGTACGGTACATTCTGAAAACCATCGTTTCAAAATCAACCAAGAAACGTTAGGCTGTAGGCTACTTGCACTATCTCAAAACTATTTTTAGAGTCTCGCCAAAAAGTATTTATGGACCCCTGTGGTTGGCAAGCAAGTGACCATTTCCAATGGTTACGTCGTACTCGGTGAAGAATAATTCAACCTAGCAGCCCTTCTACACTGGATAAGACGTCGATTAACCCACAGCTGGTCACAACTCAACTGAAACTTGGTTTTTACCACCTCACATCTGTTGACTGCGGAAGATCAGATGAGTGGAAAAATTTTGGTTTGGTTGCTAATGAAATAATGAGAAGATTGATTTTGCTGCGTGTTAGACTTGTCTTCAGGCGTTGAATTTTTATTAGTTTTCGGACATGTGCGGGTTTGAGACAGAAAAAGTGCAGGGAGGGCGCGGGCTGTGATAGTGTGCCTTGCGGGGAGGCTGCAGATGCGGGACGAGAGCGGACAAAAATTTCAACCTGCGCACGACTCTAACGTGCAGTCACCCGTGACTCCCGCAGTGTCTGGTGTGGCATTTGTAAAGACTAATGTTCGTGACTCCCGAGCGGAAAACCTCGTGCCTTTGTCGTTAAAGAATTTTTGAATACAACTAAATAGAGAAAAAATACTCAGCGGATCAGGTTCACTGCCGAAGAAACCAGTACGAAGTCAAGGTTGTGTTTCGAGTGGTAAGCACCATATTTAATTTAGCTAATGTCCCTCCATACCACTGCCAGAAACACGTTGACTAAGATTTTTGAGCGTGCAACAAAACGGAAAGTTGCGTGTCAATTAACTTATACTGAACGAAATCGCGAAAGGTTACACTGAAGCGTGGAAAATGTTGAACGACAGTGAAAGGTGCGCCATACACCGGGAACGCGACAAGAACAAACTAAGATTTGTGAAAGAGATGAACTGTGTGCGCAATAGACAGTGTTGAGTTCGTCTTGGCTCCTCAACATGAAATGTCTTGTGATGCTGAAATAACAGCGAAAAGAAGACTTCGATTACTGGAGAAAAGCAAATGAAGAAAACAGCTAAGAAGTTTGCCGACGAATTCAAGACAAGACAAACGAAGCTGAAGACTAAACAACGGCTAAAGACATTAACTCTTTAGAACATTGTCATGTGTACCTATTTGATGTATTGTGAATTTGTATTTTGCACATTTATTGTGAGTCACCGCTGAGGAGAGTGCAATTTAAGATGGTATAGAAAACCATTACGCTAAAAAATGACTTCAAATTTTGAATAGAATTACTGATAAAAACAGAAAAAAAATATTGTTGTAAAATACCAATTCGAAAATCACGATTAGAATGCCAACCATATGTGACCACTAGATGTCGCTATTGCACTGTGCGCTAGTCGAGATTTGTCACGTGGCCTTGGCGTCGAACGTTGCGTGTATATAAAGAGCGGAATCTCACGTCTGACTTCTACTACTGTCCAAGAAGCAGCTCAAACAATAGCTAGTGACTTCGGTCCAATACTAGTTATTGAGACTAGTTGGTGACTTCGGTCCATTACCAACTCTTCACAAATTGGCGGCTTGTGCCTAAGCTTAACTTAAAACAGATAATTATGGACTGGTAGACTGTTTTGTTCCTGATGTTCTACCATAATTCGGGTCACTCTCTCTCCATAAAAAGAAAATTCACATTAACCGCTCTCTCCTGTAATAATTAGGCACGTATGTTAATGCACCTTACTATTACAAACCCCTGTTATTGAGAATGCGTTTATTGCATGCTTTGATGCGTATTGAAATAGGCCCCTGCTGTTTGGAAGTATATTATTTAATATAATGGTCGCAGTGCTTAATGTTATATTAATAAAACCATGAGTGAATACAATTTCGTTGGGATAAACTGAGCGGTTCGAGCGAAACCGGCGGGTCTAAGTTTCCTAATTGTTAACTTGGGCGTGCCTTGGACCCTCCGGCTAAATTCACCAGTGCTCTCGCGGAGTTGTCCTAATTGTGTTGTGGTCTTCTTTAGAAGAGGANTGCCACAACAGCCATTGAACGGCAGTGCCAAACTAAGTGCGCCAACATGAGGAGATGCATGAAACACTCTAGCGACATACAATGCTAAACAAACATTTTAGAAATGGCGAAATGCAAGGCGAGTTGGTAGAAGCTCAAAAATGATTTTGAAAAAATCGTTGGTTGAACTTGATGACCAGGACAAAGCTTCACGGTACAATGGATTAAAGATTTGTCCCAGCACTGTGTTAATGTGAGTCTATTGAGAACGCCCAACGGCTCAATGCCCAACAGCACGACAAACGAACATAATTTATGCAAACCCAAATATATTCCAGCCGAAACCCCACCAAAACGTTTAGGTTTTCGTTTCACTCTTTTGCTTCCGAAAAGAAATTGAAGAGATAATAAGATCACCAGATGTCTCGGAAGGAAAACACTTGGAGTGGTTCGAATTGGCAAAGTTTGAAAGGCTACTGGCTCAAAGAGGTTATGCGTATTATATTAACGAAGGACCAGGAGACATCCGGTATCGATCAGATCTACCAGGTCGGGATGGTACCGGACAGTCTGGTCCAGTCAGACGTCTTAGCAAGAAATTCGAATAACTCAAATTACGCTTTATGACCTTTCACTTTCTTAGAAAGATGAATAACTTTTTCTGGACTTTCCTTTTATTTTGGAAAGAAGTGTGCGCAATGTTCAGCAAATGCAGATCGACCCAAAAGACCTCAATCATAACCGCCATTGGTAATCACAGGCAAGGCGTATTCCAAGGCATGTAGTTTTTGCGCCTCCACTCCTACTAATATGCTGCCCGTGCGCCTATTCTACTGAACAGTATATCTAAACGAAACGCAACAGCAGGAGTTGCTTGTTTAAAATTGCTCCTTGTTTAAAATTGGTTAATTTTTTGTCAAATCGAGTTCAAACTATCCGACTTCACCGTGAAGGTGGCTTTGATACTCATTTCTTATTTCTGATAATTTGACATTCAGCCCACTTCAGAAATACCTCCGCAAATAAATCATTTGTCATCTTCCATACACAAAGCTTCGTAGCTTGATTTGCCTTATGGTGTTGTAAAGCGACCAGAGAAAAAGAGATTTTCCAAATCTACTTGCTATTTCTGGAAAATATTTGACAGCCTCGTTTCTGGATTTCCTCTGAAAAGTTATGAACCGTGTTACTTCGCGCACTTTTTCAACTTAGCTGAACGTGGACGTTGCATAAAATGAAGTTTCAGCATTTACCAAACCAAGCTTTGATCGTTTTTTCTACAGTATTAAGGTTGCAAACTTGTGTTTATTTTAACAAACTTGTTTATTTGCGTCAAATGTGCGACCACACCAACGCTCTCACTAAACGTCAGCTGCATTATTTTATGCCATACAACCATATGAAGATCTACGCTTGTCAAAAATTCTTTCTTTTCTCTACATGTGAATAAAGCATTACTTTTCAAAGTATAGAAGACCTGGGAAGTTATATTTGGTGATACAGGGTGGTGAAAAAGGACGTATCCATTTTTGATAAAGTATTATTTTTTGAAAGGAATATTTCGCGTTATTTTTTTATAGGCTTGTCTTACAGACATGTACTGTTGTAGGTTCTAGCGGTACCAACTCTTTGGAGCAGCATAACGTAACGCATTTGTCATTGCCGTGGAACAAAGGCGCACGTTCATCGGTTTGGGTTTTATTGCCCCAGTCGGCTAGCTAAGTGCATGGCTTCGCTTTTTCCTGCTTCTGCCTTTTCCGCAGAGCCGAAAATAGTGCCAGCATATCGCAGGGATCATTGAAGGTGTATCCTAGACTAAATACGACAAACCACCTTACAGAAACAATGAGCGACCACCATAGCATGCTTCGCAGAAGCAGGAGAAAGGAAACTACGTTACAAAATCTAAGTATTGATTTGTTTTTGTCAGTTTGAAATCTTAACAGATTACTTGATTCAAGTTCGCAATCGGTTGATTGGTTGGCTGCTCGTGTTTGTTCGCTTTCCGAAATAGAAACCGAAACGTATCTGTTCGATAACGGTATCGGGAAGCTTTCTTTTTCATAGATGACAAAGAATGTGATGTTCCTCGTCTGCCACATCCAAGCAGCATCGGTCTGCTGACGAAACATCTGATGCGCAATGTGAAAATGTGGAAATTAGTTGTCGCCGTGGCTTTTATTCTTGCAATGAAACTTACAGTAGGTACTCAAAAAGTTTTTTGGTTAGACAGTTTTGCGCTTTTTTGTTAGATTTTTTCGCTACTGTACACAGATTGATGAAACTCGTCCTGCGTTTGCACTTTGTGCACAATTGTGTCTGACAAGTATTTGCAATCAAAGTCTGAATTACCTTGCTGCACTGGCTCGTTCGTATCTTTTATTAAGTGGAGTTTTGCCTTTACCGCTGCGCACATAGAACTGTCTGTTCATACAAAAAAACTGCTGAGTTTTGCTTTTCGTCTTTCTGCAGTTTGCTTCAGATTTTTCAGGTAATGCTTCGCCAAAGAGGAAGTGAGATTTGCGTTGCATACTGGTTTGCCTGCCGCCTGCAGCGACAGCGCTTGAAATTCCTCAGTGTGGTAGCCTACGGCTTCAGACGGTTATCAAACAGAATGGACCAGGCACGTCGACGTCATTGGTTTAGGTCAAAGCACAAAAAAAGATTACTACGCAACAAAAAATTTTTTATGTCGAAGTTGGGATGTTTTCTGGATAATTTTTGGCCGCTGCATCCGAATTTGGCATCTTGTTCCTCCTGCTGTCAGTATTTTTCAAGATATTTACAATATTATATATATTTTTCTCTCAATATCTAATTAGTCAAATATTTTTACTAACTTACATCACAACTGTTGAACCTGAAACCCCAGCAGGTCATCCAAAGTATCAAAAGACTCGGATAGTAGCCTAGTTTCCAGTAAAAACTTCAGCGAAATACTACCACCTAACGGTTGACGCCCAGGGCCAGGCAAAGCGGGCCAAGGTGGCCTAAAAGTCCTCCACTTATGACGTCACTCACAGACAACCCGAAGCCCCCATATGTGGATACTACATAGGCACCAAGCAACAAAAGCACAAGATTTCTCCCGGAATGAAACTTGTCTCTGCATTTAGTTCTTACTTTGGCATGCCTGTCGGAGACCAAGACAAAACATGGGTTCCTCATGTTTGCTGCAGAATTTGTCGGTCAACCTTGGAAGGATGGTTACGAGGAAAAATAAAGTGTATGCCATTTGCAATTCCTAGAATTTGGCGGCAGCCTAGTAACAATCTAACTGACTGCTATTTTTGCATGGTAGATGTGTCCCACTACAGAAAAAGCAAAGACAAAAAACGTATTTTTTACCCCAGCATACCATCCTCAATTGCTCCAGTGCCACATTGTGAAGATTTACCTATTCCTAAGCCACCCATGCTAGAGTCACTTTCTAGTGCCAGTGCT
>JGI24022J15233_10007692_pt1 | contig 11914 bp, 6 predicted proteins | sample Ectturendosymbi2_FD_15233 | JGI IMG/M metagenome (IMG submission 15233)
ATTAAACCTATCAAACCCAACATAGGCTTGTGAATATCGTCAGAACCGTCGCCAGAAAGTCTTCAAATCGTTTAAAATTTTGCTGTCTGAACGTTATCTGCTGTATATGTCAATCAAACGAATTGGAACGTGAAATTAAGCAAAAACCTGGGGAGGCCATGGCCCACCCAGGCCCTCTTAGAACCGCCACTGTTCCCAGCACCACCACTTATGTTTCCATTCTTGTTTTTACAAATAGGAACAATGACAGTTTGGATGCATTCCTGTGGAATGTCTCCATACACTCTAAACACACATTGAATAGACTACTCAGATGATTTCACACACTTGAATCAGCAAAAAATGTATTCAGCAAAAATGCCATCTTTTCCAGCTACACGCTAGTGGTAGTTTGTGCAGCAGAGATTTAATCTTATAGCTGTTGCACATCAACTCACCAATCCCTTCAAAATTACCATGAGAGTTTATATTTTGTTTCACAAAATAACCAATTTCACAGTTTTTGATGAGTTCAGGAATGCCGCAAAGTGTTTTTTCCACATGACAGTGAAGAGGGATCAAGAGTCCAACGGGAAAACGTAAGTACGTTGCTACATACAATTATTTTCAACGTCGTCTTTTTCCTGAAAAGGGGATCAAGAATCTAACGCGGAAGCCGTATAGCAAGCATATTCACTTATGAATATGCATTCCTGTCTACCGGCCTATATACGTATACCTAAACTGCATTTCTTTCAAGAAACTACAGAAATGGGCGACGATTATGATATTCGAGGCAATATCAAATTTAACCTTTCAGGCTTTGGAAAAAGATAAATGCAAATAGGTTCACAAGCACAGTCGTAGCCTTTCGTTAAAAGGTTGTTTCACAAATAAAGCAAAAATATATCTGCTCCATATGTTGTTCTCGAAATGCTTGTTTTCAGTTACCAACCCCAGTGATGCACTAACAGATAATTTACAATAAAAAGAGCATAAGAGAAACGAAATGAATCTTTCATATTGTTCTGAACAATATAAGAAGATAACGATTGGTTGCATTTTCCCTTGGAGACTATCTGATAGTGTAACTTCAAAATAGTTTTGCCCGTCATACCAGGAGTGGAGCCCAACACTTTTGTTTGGTGATACCTTACGAGTATTTTTGGTGAAATTGGACTCAAACAAAATCTAGCTTCATACGTTTGGCATAAACATGGTGTATCACAACCAGTGGCGTGCAGAGGTGGGGGCGAACGGGGCGTCGACCCCGGGCATCCAAGGCAGAGGGGCATCCAAAGAGTGAAATTACAAAATTTAAATGCTGTAACTAGATTTTTCCTATTGTAAGGCTATTAACACATGCTGCATGGATTTAAAGCTCCGAAATTTTTTTGTGGTCAGCACTAATTTTACGCATTCAAATGCCAGTAATTCCCAGCTTCTTCAGTACCAGGCACCTATGCTCTAGGTGTGCGGCGCACACCCAATCAAACTGATAGTGACGTAACTTGTTCCAGATCGTGCGATCAAGCGAAAATCACGTAAATGGTTGAAAAAAAATCAGGGTTGATAAAAATCCGTTTTTTTAAAAGAAAAGCAACCCACCCGTTTGTTTTTAATCCGCTTTTTTAGAAAGAAACGGGTTTTTATTCTTTTTCAAAAAGAAACCACAAAAACCCCATTCTGAATTGTTTTTATTGCATCATGCGATATCGTCATATCCAGAATTACACAATAATAACTTGTTATACCTATTATGGCATTTAAATTTGAGGGTAAAGATATGCACCCCATCACTGTTTTCGCATAGTGTTGTTGGTCAATTCACTCCAAAGTGGTAAGGCTTGGCAAGCATGCGCACAGTAGACAGCAAACAAAGAAAAGCCACTCCCACACAAACTCAGCAGTTTTACGTCACGTTTATATAAATCCCCTGCTAGTTCAGCATGTATATAGCATATTTTTTCAACATACGGTTTGGTATGGTCCAACATCAGAAGCGGCTTAGATGCAGGGAAAATTGATTAAAATATACCGATTTTACAGAGCTGAAAAAGATAACCAGTAGAATTTATCCAAACTGTACGAATTATTCTTCTCTTTTTTCAAGTCCTTCAAATTTCGTTACTGTTGGTTTTGTATCATTAAAAAAAATTCCACTTAACTGTGCAAGTGTGCTGCTTATTTTACTTTTTAAGCATAGTACATTTTTCAACGGTGAAGATAGGATTGGGATATTATTTTTTTAAATGGGATTTTTCAAAAAACCCGAGTTTTTTATGGTTGGGTCCCATTACAGCAACCCTAAAGATAATTATGGACATTTACTTGATTTGTGCTAATAGAGTTGCACACCTGTACTTGCAATATGTGCTTCGATTCGGGCTTCGTCACTGATTGGCTGTTCAGGCGGATTGATCATAACGGCTCACGCAAGCCCATATCTGTTCTTTCCCTTTAGTAATTGTACATAAAACAGCTACAAAATAAAAAGCGAAAGTTTTCTTGCGTACTTTATGCACATTCTCAATTCTTGTGTAATTTACAAGTTTCAAGCTGTCAACCCTGAGTGTCCATCCCAGCCGCATACTTCTGATCGAATGCTATTCGACGAGACATTCGCGCAGCCTTGTATTTTTGCAGTTGTGAACCGCGCTGACGTTGCACTGAGGGTGTTCTACTCCCCTGTGTTAACGCGTTGACGGATATTTTTGCAGTTATGAACTGCTCTGTCTTAAGAGACCGCTGGTAACTTATGTTCATTACTGTGACACTTTGTGGCCCACAACAACGAGTAAAGTTAGTGCGTGCCGAATGATATGCACAGGGACGCCAGAGAATGGATGCATGGCGGGGGCGTTGCCACTTTGCCCTTCCAAAAGGGGGAAAACGGGGGCGGAGGTGCTTTTTCATAACAGTATCATAGGTAATATCATGTTTTGTAAAGATCAACTTGAAACAAATTTATTGCAGCTATTCGGGCACCAAGAAAATTCAGAATGATTTTTTATAATTCTGTTACGATTTTTGTGGTCAACATTGTTAACGATTTTTTTATTTTTTATAAGTTTCCATGGCCCTAAATTCTTTTACTGCTCCCCATTCCACTGCTCCGGCGTTCCTGAATATGCATGTTGTGTCAACAAACTTCGTCAAAACGTTAGTTTGCAAACGTGCATATGACGTCATATTGTGACGTCACAAACAGCGAATATCCAGTAACAATGACCACCATTCGCCCCTGTTCAATACCAGAATTTGAAAGGGGGGCATCCAATCAAGCAATCGTCCCGGGCATCACCAGACCTCTGCACGCCACTGATCACAACGAGATGACCTCACGGAATAAAGTTCAAGTTTTGTCATCTCTAAGTTGGATGCACACGGCATGCGTCCTATGCGTTTTTTGAACGCATGCATCTGATTTCGTGACGTCACGTCCTTTTCTGATGCGTCTGGTATGGTCTGCGTTGGAGTAGGAACCTGTTTCTATATTGACGCATCAGACTTACTGCTCTGACTCACTTTTACTCGAACACAGACCATACTAGACGCATCAGAAAAGGACGTGACGTTACGAAATCAGACGCATGCGCCCAACAAACGCGTAGGGCGCATGCCGTGTACATCCAGCTTAAAGTTGACATCAAGGCCCATGTTGAACAGGAATGCGTCTGTCGTTATCAGTGCATGCGGACTATTTCGGTACTTTCGTCTTTACACGCAAACTCGAGGTCAGCAAATTGGAGCAGTGGTGTATCTATGCGAAATGACGCCCATTGGCAAAGTTTAAATGTGTGTCATTTTTAAATAATTGAAATATTAGTAATAGGCACAATCTTTACGAAACATAAACTATGAATAAAATAAGCCTTCAAAACATAAAAATATATGTTTATTTTTGCTTTACACCTTTCAGCAAATGCACATTATTAATTATCCATAAGAACCACAACGCACTTCTATACTCATCTACTTTTCTTTTAAAAGAGCATGAAAAAATTCAATTAATAACTTCATCATATTTTATACTTAGTATTTTTTCACAAAATTGTTAATCTTACGAAAAAATAACACAAACATATTGTAACTGCAAAAGACAATTTCTTTCAAAATGAAACACATTTAATTTCAGTGGTAACATATAAAAGTGTTATTTTCAATAAGAACATGCAATAAATGCTATTATGTATTCAACCCTTTGTTCATGAGACAAACCACGTATAAACGCGCGATTGGCAAACCAATGGACAGAAAAAGCTGTAGCTCCAAACAAGACAAACAAATGTCCTATTCCATTTTCTCCACTGGTACCGTACCAGTGTTACGGTACCATTTTTTGCTCAGTTGGTATGGTACTAAATACTGATGTTTCGAGGCTAGCTAGCATAAGGTTCTCTTCTTTAGTCTCTGGACTGGGGCATTGTGTTTAGCCTAATTATTTATCGGTCACTAGTGGCCAGGGCCGCCCTTAACAAGTGCAGGGTCCGATCGGAAGCACTTTTGCGGGGCCCCATTCAGTGCTGTGTGCAAAAATTTTTAGCAGGGGTAACAAGCCCTCCTCAAAAGAAATCATGAGTGATGTGAAAAAACGAGGCCCGAAAAGGGAAATGCCAAGCCAAAGGTGTCTGGGGACATGCCCTCAGATCCACCTCTTTAGCAGAGACTTTCCATGTCCGCATCTCCGTAGCACCCAATAAATCCAAGAGTTTCTACACTAAATACCTTCACTTTGGCCATGTACTTACCGCGGGGTACGACACGCCAATTGGTCATCTGTTAAATGAATTTAGCAACAATGCCTGATATAATCATCCAGCAAAGATAAATTATAAAAGCTTTGCAAAAAAAATCAACAAACGAAAAAACGTGACAACAGGACATCACGCAAAAACTACTATGCAACCATTGTATGATAATGCTTGAAACAGATAGATAGTCTGTGGAGTCGGTTCTCGAACCAAAGAAATTTTGGATGATTATAGCTGGAGCAGAAGCTAAAAGCTTGTACATGGAGCCGCAGCCGGAGTCTGAAATTTAGGTTCCGGTTACACAGCCCAAGTTTGCAGGGCAAGCCAGTTAACTTATTGCGGGACAAGCGTGTTTCCGTATGTGTACATAATTATAATTTACATGGGCGTCGAAAAGGAAGGGGCAGGGGGACCGTGGACCCTTTGGATGTTGAAATTTGAAAAATGATTTTCCCTTTTGTTGGCCCCCTGGGAAAAATGCTTTTGGTCACCACCTGGAAAAATCTATACTGTTGTTCTTTGCTGGAAAAAATCCTTCCGACGGCCAAGCTCGTTTGTGTCTTGATCAGGGTTTATCAAAAGTTTTTGCACATATCCCACTATCCATCAAATGTCCAACTGTCCATCATTTCGGGACACCTATCTATGTCGGTGTAATAATACAATTGTACAAATAAGACAGTGGCTTTCAGTTTTCAATGGACCAAATCATTTTGCAGCCGGAACCGGAGCTCGAGTCAAAAACTTTAGATGACTGGAGCCAGAGCCGGAGCCTGAAACAGCCCTCTTTTAGGCTATTTAAACTACTATACAAAAATGCATTTGGTAAGAGAAACTTATTTTGCGTGTTTTAGCATTGGCAATGTCCTTCAGAATTTTGTCCAAGTTTGAGCCTCTACTAATTTCGGATTCAATTGACATAATCGCCAAAATATTCAGGCGCTCTTACTGGATTGATTATCTGAACTCAAATAGATTTTCACTAAACATGTTGCAGAACCAGCCAACAGGATAACAATAGTAAAATTATTTGCTCAACTGTTGTGAAACTTTGAAAACGACACCGACGTTTGGCGACTCGAACAGGAGATTCGCCATGATGAAAGCCTACTGTTAGTTGGCTGAAACGTCGGTGTCGTTTTCAAAGTTTTACAACAGTTGAGCAAATATTTTTATTAAGTTTTAATTAGTTTCAGCTTAGAAAACTCCTTTCTCCGGATGCCAAGGTCACTGGGATGGTCAATCACAAATCCTGAGGGCAATAAGGAATATGCATACCGCTATTAAAAGACCGACTATACAGCACACATTTGCAATTACCTATGGGGCACCGTTCGTTAAAAAATTATATCGGACATATTTAGCACAAAAACTGCTATCACTGCACATATTTAGCAATCTCTGCGCAGAGATAGCTATATCTGCGCAGATTTAGCTATCTCTGTGCAGATTTAACTATCTCTGCGCAGAGATAGCTATCTCTGCGCAGAGATAGCTATCTCTGCACATATTAAGTTATCTCTGCGCAGAGATGGCAGTTTTTGTGCTAAATCTGTCCGATATAACTTTTTTACGAACGGTACCCCATAATTACAAGCTAAACTTAACTTTCATAAAACAAGTGGCAGTACTGTTGACACAGCAATAACCTGCTAAATACGAAACGCTTACAGCTGAAACAGAACACAGTTTCAAAACTTAGAACCTTCCTTTGCCCTAACTAGCTGCTAGACTACACATCGAAAACAGTGACCACTGTTACGATTGCAGAACGAATTATGATGAACGAGGAAATTACAAAAACTCGCAGTTCATTTTGAATATAGTTGGTAACAGCAGCGGCGTAACTATGAAAAATGGCGCCTTTGTCAAAGTTTAAATGTGCTCCCTTTCTGTTAATTTGAATCTTAGATATAAGCACAATTTTTACGAAAATTAAACCATGTGGAAAATAAACGTTTTTAAACGGAAATATTTGAGTTTATTTTTGCTTTAAACTTTTCAGAAAATAACATATAAGTTATCCATAAGGGCCATACCATACGTCTATACTCATTCATTTTTATTATGAAGATTATCAAAACTTCAAAAAATAACGTTATCACAGTAGGCCTACATAGTGTTGCCTGACAAAATTGTATATCTTACAAAAAAATCAAACAACATATTGCAACTGCAAACGACAATTTCATGTAAAAAGAAACACAAATAAAATGGATTGTACAATAAATTTTCAATGCAAATCATGTACTATTTGCTGTGGAAAGACACACTTCAGTCGAAGCATTAATATATCCTGCCTTTTCCGGATGAATTACACAAAATACCCATTTTTATACTCGTCAAAGCTAACTCACACACTCTGCCCTGACTTATTCTTAGCCACTGAGGTTTCGGCGGTATGAAAGCACCAAATTCAGTTCATTGAAAAATCGCTCGCAGCTTGCAATAGATACTGCCATCGTCAGCATTATTTTACAAAGCAGTTCGAAGAATGTCAGGAGGACTTCCGCACGCGATAATTTTAAATTGCACGACTTGATACTACCATTTTGCCATCTAGAATATTCCCGTATAATTGCTTGCCATCTACATATGAATTGTACACAACTCCTAAATTAGTATTTCTCAAACTGGGCTTCGCGAAACCCCAGGAGTCACGGGAAGATTTCCAGGGGTACTTGGATGGCAGTTGAGTTTTCATGTATTGCTATCTTTTAATATCCTATACTAGAGGAAAATGCGTGCCGATTTGAAAATGCGTGAAAAAAAATGCGTGCCCATTGAAAACTCGCAGATTTTGCCTGATCCTGCGTTGTTGTGATGCAACAATGTGAAACCCACGGCTCTGCCAGCTAACCTGGGGGTTCAGGTTGATTGTTTCATGAACCGGGGGTACTTAACGGGAAAAAGGTTGAGAACACCTGTCCTAAACTGTCACACACATATTTTTTTTCATAGTCAGGACCGTGCAAAGGCCTTTATTGGCCATCGAACAGAAAGACAAATTTGGACAGAAAAAGCTAGCTCTAAACACGAGTAACAAATCACTTCTTTAATAAGTTAGCATTTTTTGATCAACTGGTACGGTGACAATTATTATTGTTGAATTTTCGAGGACTAATTAATGTTCTCTACTTTAGTCTCTCGACTGGGGCATTGTGTTCAGCCTATTTATCGGACGCTTATGGTCACAGGCGTGACGAGGGGGGGAAAGAGGGCCGCGATTTCCCGGGCGCCAAATCACTATGGGGACGCCAAATCACTGCTGGGGGCGCCGAAAAGTCCCAACAATGTCGCAAGCACTTTCTTCAATAGCATATTTGCTTTTGAAATACCTTCAGGTTCGAACATGGGGGCGTCAAATTTGCTTATTGCCCCGGGCGCCATCTAACCTCGTTACGCCCCTGCTTTGCCATCGAAGAAGTTTCGTAAAGTCGGAGTAGCCGCAGTCCGCAGCAGTACAGCAATTTGTAATTTGCATATGACCTCAACACCAGTTGTTTGCATCGCAGTCAGATTCTTACAGCCGCACACTTAAACTCGTCTCAACCAGATGCGGAATAATATCTTCTTGCCTGAAATACAGCAGTACGGAGTGACTTGACCATTCTTATAGCGTGAGAAGGACGATGTCTTGTAGATATAGCAAGCGAGCGTTCTTGTTCTGTCACAATGTCTGACCGTCGTTTTTTGTCACAATACCGCAGTTTTATCATAATGCTTGGTGGTGCTGACGCAACCCTCCCGACGTAATACATTAGATATGGGCGCGCCGTGTTGATGCAGCTTTGCAGTTTATGGTTGCATGCGGAGGCGTAGCCAAGGGGAAGGCTACGCCTACGCATACAACCATAAACTGCTACGCCTACACACACAACCATAAACTTTTGTGCTTTGGGAAGCGGCGTCCCAAACAAAGATACTGTTTCTCGCCTAAAGTCAAACATTTTGCTCCCCTCAAAAGTTTGGGCTGACTGCGCCACTGGTTGCATGGGGCACAAAATGGAGGTTCAAGAAACTAAATAAAAATTGTAGTTTGCCAAACAATTTTTGCGCTCCCCTCAAAGTTGCGCTCATGGCACATGCCATGCCTGCCATACCCTAGATACGCCACTGCCTATCTATCTACCAAACAACAGCTCATTGATTCCTGAACAACATTTTCTATCAACCAACATGTGCCCAAATAGCATAGATGAGTTTTGGTTGTCCACAAGGAAATTTTATCTAATGATCAGCTCGAAAGCTGTCAAAATTATCTTGCCATGTGCATTTTAATGGCTTTGCAAGTATGGATTTTCAGCACTGATTGAAATTAGAAGTAAAAAATTAAAGCATTCTTGGTATTGACTATGAAATGCGAGTTTTCTTGACGTCATCGTAATCTAACATTAGTCTGATTTGTTCTGGAAATTAGGCACAGCCATCACATCTAAAAAACTTAAATTCTTAAACATTTTCAGTGTATCATTTACGTGAAATTTTGCCGCGAAAATGTTGAGATTTCTTGTAGTGTGCCACAGCGTTAAAAAGTTGAGCACTCTCTGAGCCGATCATCTATTTAGTTTTTAACTGAATAAAAAAGGTCTTACTTCTTTGAATGTCCTTTGGTCAAGTCCAGTAGCCAAACGCCGCAAACACGCAAACACTTTCGCATTTCTGCCGTTGCCATGGACATCCGCAGGGGTGAAAACGAGCATTTCAGCAGCGATTCTAAGGGGGGGCTGGATGGGCCATGGCCTCCCAGATTTTTTCTTGGCCCCTCCCCCAAGTTTTTTCTTAATTTCCCCTAGTTCATTTGGTTGACATATACAGCAGATAACTTTCGGCCAGCAATATTTTAAACGATCATCTAGATACCCTCTAGCCTGCAGTCAATATTTCCCAAACGCATGATATTTTCCCAAATGCATGAGCCGTGTTGTTGTTTTTGACGGTCGGGTAAGTAGAGTTGTTTATGACGACACACACCAGGGTTTGCTCGGATCCTGCGTTAAATTTATTCAGATCGCGGTCTGTCAAATTTAGTCAGACCGCGGGAGGATGACAGGTGCCTTCACGCAGTGACGGATTTACGCATAGGCCAAGTAGGCCATGGCCTAGGGCTCCGCGTTTTGGGGGCCCCGCGCAACTCCTTCCTCTGACGAATCATATACTTAAAAGTTTAAAATAGTTATTATTTTAAAAAGAAACTGCACAGAAGCATAACTTCATAATTTCCTTTGAAACGAGCGAAAATACAAACGTCTAGACTCTTATCAGTGCAGTAACAACACGATAATATTGTTTGCTACGCAATATAATAATGACAATACTGCTTTTCATCGGATTTCAGTGTATGGCGATTTCGCGTTGTTGCGAATTTTTTGTCAATGGAAGGTTGAACAATAATTTGACTTCAAGCGAGCAACAGTAATTTGTTCAAGACATTGCTTGTCAAAGCACAAAATGACAAGATACACTACAAATTTGGAAAGGGCATGACCCCTTTGGCCCTTCCTGATCACGTCTTTGGATACAAGAAAAGAATGAAAGGAAATAACAGTAGGCTACTTTCATGATGCTCATTCTTACACGAACAAAAAGCTCGCAACAACGCGAGATCGCCACACACTGCAGAACTCCGATGAACAGCAATGTTGTCAGTATTGGATGCTACGTTGAATTCTTACCAACTAGATTGCCCGCAAACAGAGCTTGCTTGTTGAAGCTCTAGATCAGCTACCCGCGGGTCGTATGTGGCCCAATCGAAGTTTTGTGCGGCTCAGTTTAGGTTTTCGCTTTAGCAAAAGTATCCTACATACTGACAACCTGCCCTTATTTCGAAAATCTTGAATTTGACATTTTTGATGCAGGTGGTCTTCAGTGCCACTTTACCACGTCTGTTACGATTGCAGCTAGGATTCCAAGTTTCAGTACACTAGCTAAGCTAAATTTAGTTTGCTAAGATCAAAGTAAGCAATGGAATGTGCGGTCCTCATCAATATTGCATTCAATATGCGGCCCTGGTTAAAACAGTGACTTAATTTTTGACCCAGTAAGCCATTTGAGTTGGACACAGCTGCCCTAGATGTAGAAATAGTTAAATCAGCTAAAACAGTTACTTGTGAGTTTTACTTGGAAAAACGTGTCTACACTGCGCTTACTTCATGTGGTTAGCTTTGAAACAGTCAGGGATCTGTGTGAGAACTATATTGGTCATTGTCTATTTGTCTGAATCTTTTTTGGCTTAAAGTTAGTGCGTGTTTCGCTTATAACAAGACAGTCATAAATCAACACAAGGTTGTTGAAAAGTCAGCTTTTGAGGATCAGTCACAGGAAAACTCAGTGTGAATATGCGGCGCATGCTATGCTACTTTAGGTGCAACTGGTGCCGAAGCCTCGCTGTTGTTATCTGCATTGAATATTCCTTACCCTATCCACGCTGCAGATGGGCTTTACTGTGGCTACACCACAATCACAAAATATCCATAAGCTACCACAAAAACGGATTAAATTTTTGAAAGCGCGTTAACTAAAAATGGGGGCTCCCTCAAAGCGCGTAAATTGAAAATGGGGTCTCCTATTTTGCACACCTGCACACTCACTAAGACCACTACTTCTCAACCGAAGCCCTCGGCCCCCCCTTGGGGGCCACGAGTGGGGGTCTTTACTAAATAGCTCTGCCGTGATATTGCAAAACCCTATTGATGAGCAGGGGGCCACAAGTGTTGAGAGTCTTTGGAAGAGGGCCACAAGCCATGAAAGGTTAAGAAACGTTCGTCTAGGACTCTAGTTCTAGACGTTTGTATTTTCGCTCGTTTCAAACTAAATTGTGAATTGAAGCCTCTGCGCAATTTCGCAAATTTTGTGTTAGTAATGAGTCGTCACAGGAAGGAGTTACGCGGGGTTCTATGCCATGGCCTATGCGTATATCCGTCATTGGGCACAATTGTGTACGGAAAATGGTGTTTCGTTTTACATGTGCAGTGCTGTGGAAGTTGCATGGTCACCAGTGTTCGACATACCAGTACACGTGTGTGATTGCACCTACAGTGGCGTTCAGATGTCTCTGGTGCAGGGGTGGGCAATTAGCGGCCCGCGGCGGATCCAGCCAGTAAGTTTAGGGGGTGATTTCAGTAATATTTCGTAATCAAGTCTCATTACGGGTTCGCTAGTGTAAGAGAGATGAAGTATAC
>JGI24022J15233_10007696_pt1 | contig 11912 bp, 4 predicted proteins | sample Ectturendosymbi2_FD_15233 | JGI IMG/M metagenome (IMG submission 15233)
TTCCGACGCCCATGCACACAAGCATGTAAAATGACACCATTTTTGTGAAAAATTGTGTTGTATTACACCATCTGGCAACACTGTTCAACAACACCATAACAGGGTGAAAGACGGTGCACAGTGTATTCTGCCAAACAATTACGAAATCCTGCAGAGTTAATTGCCAAATTACGAATAATATGTTAGAAAAAAATATTATGTTAGTCAACGAAATGCTACCAAAATTCTGCAACGGTTTTTTCATTAAACGATTTACTTTATCACTGTATCCAATACTGATTGTCTTACTTACACTTACAAATATTTAGGCAAAAAAGTGGGGGCTATGCCCCCCAGAAATAAAAGTGGGGGTCTAGGCCCATGCACCCCCCTGGTTCCGCCACCTATGCCCACACGGTCCCGTATAAACCTTTTGAATGTTTTTTAGAGTTCTGTTCGTTCACACGTCAGGAAAAGCTCCAGCTCTCCATCGAGAGAAAAAAATGGAAGAAACAGGGGTAGAAACACTTATTCCAGTTTTTTTTTAGGAAAATGTTAGGTACCTGGTATGGATCTGTAGGGACCCGATTTCTCTGATTCTAGGGACCCAATTTTCTCAGATTTTAGGAACCCGATGATAATTTTCTCTGATTCCAGGGAACCGATTGGAAATTCTAGGGAACCGAATCGCGTCCCTAAAACGCCTTAAAACCCTGATTCAACAGATGATAAAACACACAGAAGATAAATAGAAATTAAGCCTATTGAGTAGGTTGAATTGTAGCACTGTTGTTTCGTATTCAAAATGTGGTGAATACAAATGATGATAAAGATTCTGAAAGCTGAAATTGAAGAGCAGCTTTTATTTTTTCAACTATATTTTTATTAATCCAGTTGTTTTTTTTCGCAAGGATACACAACATTTTTGCTTTCAAAGTGACAAATATTGCTTCTTTAGCGATACAAGTTAAAGCATCAAAATTTTGATTAGTCGCTGCATTAAAAAAACATGTTCAATTTGAACTTCATGAAAAAGAACAAAATTTCGGCATGATATGTGGAAACACCATTGAACAAAAAGACAATGCAGCTTCAAAACATTCCGTTTAGAAGATGTACAATAGACAATAACAATTTTAAAATTGACAGTTATGAACTTATGCAAATCGCGAAGAACCAAGCTTTATGGTTTGCAAACATTATTGAAACTTTTTCATCTCTTGTATAAATCAAAGCAATTTTTTTAAAAGAGCACGCTTCCTTTTGTTGGATGATTACATTCATTATCCTTGTCATTTGCGCGTGTTATCATTTTGCTGATAGTTGTGATACGGCAAGAACGCAAAGATTAAGCCTGCACCTGCAGCTATCTTCTATAAATACAGTAAAGTTATAATATTGCTGCTCAAAAAAACATCTCAACTTCATTTTTATTGGAGAAACAACTTCACAGAAACATAATCTTACAAGCAGCCCGAAATATGTTTAATCTGCGCAACAGAACTTAAAACATGCATCAAGGATGCTTTTGTACGCATACGAATATGGAATATTATTACTAACGAAAAGCATAAAAATGGTGTAAGCAGCTTACTTTTCTCCAATGTTTGTCGTTCAGCAGCAAATTTTTTACGTTTCTGTTCTTCTTCCTCCACTTTTCTTTTTTCTTCTCTTATTTGTTGATCCAAACTTTCTAAAGCTCCCATATTGCCTATGATTATTTAACAGCGCTACAACATTTCCTTGAAAGCTGCGCAAACACTCGAATATCAGTCATTAACAAATGAAAGCAACCCACACAATCTTTAAAGCAGGAGCAGCGCTAGTTTTATGACTTAGCAAATCATAACAGATATTTGTATCTCGTTTCATTCAAATTGAACTACCATGGCGTATCAAGCTTTGCGTCACAAATGAAACTCAATTCTACAACTTTAAACAAAAGAATAAACTTTTTGAAAGTATGTTTGTCCCTGTGTTAAGTGAGAACAAAGGAAAAATGTTACTGAACATAATTACAAAAATATGCTTTTGTTCATATCTTGTACCATGACAAAAATGGCAAATATTGTCTGCCTGGGTTTCACAGCAATTAAACAATCCGTTCTGCGCAAAACACCAAACACAATTCGATCGCTTTAGAATAATCAAAGACGTTTTGCATTTTATTGTTGAAAAGCAAGCATTTTACTTTGACTAACTTTCTAATATTGGACCTTGCTATGCAATAGCGCTTTTCGGTAAAACCAAGATGAAGCAATGTTTAACAAAACAGTTAATACCAAATCACAAATCACGATTGCTGGAAGTGCAATGACTAAGGCAACTCTCATCAACGGCCAAAGCTTCGTGCTTTAAGGCCAAACGTGGCATTTATTTAGATTCATAAACACATATTTTCGTTAACACTATTCCACGAAGCCATCGCAAATACCAGGTCTAAATATACTATAGACCAACCAGTCGACTGATCTCACCGTGCACAACAAACCACCATCAACTTACTATACTGCTCAGAGAATCAGCGTGAGCTTTAGTTATAATGCAGGGGTGGGCAATAAGCAGCCCGCGGGTCAAATGTGACTCGCCACACCGCTGTCAGTGGCCCGCAGAAGCATTCAGGAAAATCTTCAAACCTAATCTTTCTTCCAACTTATCACAATAAATTCTAGTGCTAAGGCTAACTTGAAGTGAGATTTGCTACTATTACCACGGACTTGCTTCTATTTCCATTGGATGGTGTGGCCCTCCGCTAAAAGCGACCTTCTCAAAGTTGCCCGGTGAAAAATTAAATGCCCACCCCTGGGTTGGTCCGTTCAGGAAATATACTCCAAATTAGTAGTTCGATCGGCTGATTACATAACAATGATTGATATGCGTCGTTAAACATCTCCATTCTCTAGGTATGGAATGCTAAACTGTTAATTTCAACTGTAAGGAAGAAAAGGGTGCTTGTGAGAGTGCACATTGAGACATTTTAAGTGTTTAAATTCCGGAATGTGATACCACTTGCAAAAGGCCAAAATTTGGCGAAATTTTTAAAAATATTCAAAGAACGCCAAAAGCCCAAACCAAACATTTGCCGTCAATCCTCTGTTGAAAACTGCCAAATTTTCATATTTAGGCCGCAAAAACGCAAAGTTCCCAACCCTGGCATATATTCATGATTATTTGACTCTGCAGTTTGTTTAGCATCATTTATGATGTCTGTTCTTGTTGTTTGCAGCAGATCCTGTAAATCATAGGATTTCAGTTTTGAATAGAAGCCATCCCAGCCTTTGCAGAGATTGCATCCATTACTCCTTGCATAGCACTTTCAGGTCCATTGACTTGAATATCCCAACGACCTTCTGCGGAGCCGTCTGGATGAAACCTGGGACTTTTGACCGAAATATTGGCTTTACCTGCAATGCAATATTTTGAAGCATTTACGTAAAAAAAACAAACAAAAGAACTGCTGAAATCTGGAAAACGTTAACATTAAAATGATTTGATTAAGACCCATAGGTTAAAAAACTTTCGTCGTAGCCAAAAAATTCCAGTTAAATTTTTACAGGTAATTATGAGGATTCCAAAAAATATATGAAAAGTAAAAAATAAATTTTGAAAAGTCCTAAAAAACTCTGTAAAAAGATTCTATTTCTGCAGCTTCAAATTTCCGAATTTTAAATGCATCATTGCTGAAGCTTCATTTCTTAGTTTGAATATGTTCTGTGTGGCTGAATAGTATGCCATCATGTTTAGTGCAACATCACTTCTCGTTCAAGGCTTATGTAAACTTGCTGCAAGTCAAGTAATCAAAAGCACTTTGCAGGCGACGTGAGCATCTATAACTCGCTCTATTTCATAAAAAAGGTTCATAACTTCAGGCAAGTTCCTCTACCAATATTACGACAGCGTTGTCCACAAGCAACTTAAAGCAGTTGGAAATGCAAAAGCGAATTATGAAATACACAAACGGTTTTAAGCACAGTATAACCAATCAACTACTTTTTAATTGCAGTTCTTAATAATTCCTTCTAATAATCAACTAATTGCAGTTCCCACTGCATATTTGAAACAGAAGTTAATTTCTGACTTCATTGTATTTCGGTTAAATAGGAAAAAAATATTGAGAAGGAACTGCTGCATGTATTAGAGACAACCTATTTCGTATACAGTTAGTAGGGGAAATTTGCAGTTGTGCGAGCTTCGTCATAACTTGTTGCTCTGAACCTAATGTTGCCACAAGTGGAGCCCAAAGAGAAAGAAAGAATTTATTAACAACCTCTGACCAACTAGGACAGTTCGCCGACGGGAGGTTTCGGCTGTGGTGGTCGCAAATATTTTATAAGAAAAAAGTGTGTTTTTGAAATACTTCAATGGTTGAACTACAAAGGATGTTTTCTGGATGAATGTTTTTGTTGTCATCCTGAGGGCCAGGGGCCAGTGAGGTTAACCTTCCGCCGGCAGTTTGGAAGAGATAGTGCGACCTTGACCGCGTGTGTAAAAAAATATGACTTGTGTCGTTTCTTTTTGCTGGCATGACGCGTTTGTGAGTTTACACAAAAGTTGAGCTTGGACAGAAATTGTTGCTTGAGTTTTCGCGTAGTTATCATTCTGATTGCATTTTAGAGCTAATCTAAACATGAATTGGAAAAACTTGCTTATTTTTTAACTCAAGCCCAAATTTGCGTAAAACTTTATCAGCAATGTTAAAAAATGTGTCATTACACAACACCGTTACCTTTAATTATTGTAACAGCGGGTTTCATATTATGCACCTTTTAATACGGATACATCACCAAACACAGGGATAACGTCTTTTTCAAAGTAATGTTTTATGAAAGAACAATGCGATGGGCTTTCTCCAGGCTGATTTTTAGACAAAACAAATGCAAACACGGTAATGCATTTGTTTATACAGTACTACGTTGAAGGGCGTGATACTTTTCCTGAGCATTTCGTAACCAGAAATCCCCCGCCCAGGAAATTGTCACGTTACAGCATTTGCGATAAGAGGACTCTGCGAGTGGTTCAAGGATATGCCAATTACGATGTGACCAACGCTGAATTGACCACAATTTCCAAGTGGTCTATTTCAATTTCTGACATTTTTAGCGGGCATTTGTGTGATTGTGAACGCGTAATGTGTGAATTTTCCGTTAAACTGGTGCTGCAAAAAGAAGGTTTCAACGTACTTCACAATCATGAAAACTAAGTTGCCCTCAAAATGAAGCTAGTGCTGTGGCGTAGAAGTTGGGCAACAACAATTTTGCTTCTTTTCCCCAGCAAACGTTCTTACGAGTTAATTTAAAAGGCGATACCCTTGAGACGATGAAACGTCAGGTTTCCAAACTTGCTAAGGAAATATGTCGGTACTTTCCCCAAACTACACAAATTAGAAAGTCCTATATCAGTGGTTCTCAAACGGATGTCACTTGGCTCACTAATGGAGGAATGTTTAATTCTTGGGAGGAAATTTGTTCCAGGGACGAATTGGGGAGGAAAGCTGTGGATGAAAAAACCTTAAGTTTTTATTATTTGTTTATTGGAAAACATCAACACATAAAATCTGCACAAAGATGCGGATTCAGATGGGAAGGTCTACAGTAAGAAACGACAAACTGCTTTAACTGCAGTGACTTACGTCATAAAAGAGTCTGTTTATTTCATAATCCTCTATTGTTTCTTCACAGTAGGTAGTGTGAAATGTTTGCAATTATCTTTTTTACGATTTTTGAGGGAGGAAATGACAGCTTTTGGGTTTGTAACGGGGAAATAAGATAACAACTTTGCGAACGACTGTTCTATTTCATATCATCAACAACGCGTTTGAATTCGCTCTTAGCGATCTGCCTTTGGCGGACAGCCTAATTCAAAGACAGTTCTATTATTTGGTAAATGACGGAGGTGAAAAACATATTTCCCTGGTAATGTGTTGCGGTGAACTCTAGATTGAAAAATGTGCAGTCCTATCTTGATACCGCAAGATGGCTCTGAAAAAGTGCTCATTCCGTTGGTGACGAACTACGAACATAAGGTGCCTTTTTTCACTCTGCTTATTATCAAAACAGAAACTTAAGCAAGCAGGATGCTACACATGACATGATAATTGCATCTGACACGGAACTTGAACAGAATTGGTGAAATATAAGATTTTTGCCAGAAAAACTACCAACGTTGTATATTTTCGCATCAGCACCTGTACTCTAATATCCAGAATGAATGTCTTTAGTGTTGAAAAATCTCTCAAGAAAAAGAAGAATACTCATGCAGAATAAAACCTGAAACCTCTCAAGGAGAGCAAACGGTANTTTCAGAACAGCAGTGTTTTGACTCAATGATCACAAACTTAAAAAAGACAGATCTTTTATATTCTACCTGCTGTACTCGGGAAGTCGCTGGTAATTTGCAAACGTTTTTACAGAAACACGGATAATTTCCCATCATCAGAAAAACCTACAAGTCTTTCTAAAAATACTCTTAATTCAAAAGGTTTATACAGTTATTTATCCTTTCAGTAAAAAACGTTTTGCACTTTATGCATTCTGCCCCGTCTGGTGGCCTTTGAACCCATGTCTTTATTGGCCCGTCTTAAAACCATACTGAGGACACATCTAATCTTCAGTGCCTTTCGGTCAACAAAATTACTCCCGTGGACTAATAAAATTCCTTTGTTGTAAAAACGTCGGGAGGTGCTATTTTCAGAATTAACAGCAATTCTCCACAAAACAAAGTATTTTTACTTCTTGGGCACGATTTCGTGCGTTCCTATGCAGCAAGCTTTTCTTGACAATAGACAAAACTTGCAAAACTTGCGCGCATATAAGATGTGGATCTTGTACAATCTTTGAGCGACTGGTTGACGTATACAGCTGATAAAGTAAACATTAGAGTCCTTCGACGAATTTACAAAATGTTTGGATTTTATGTCATTAAAACGCTGCAAAATGGGACTACGGTAGCATTTTTGTACGCTACTTGCACTAAGCTTGCTTCCCAAATACGATAACGAATTTAGCCTAGCTATTGAGAGTTAGCAATATACTTAAAAAATATGATAAAGACAATATCGTAAATTGGGGAAGTTACACATGTTCCCTAAACAAACTTATATATGTTTGACCCACCCTTCACAAAGTGTGGAAAAGGTTGGGAATTTGTGAAAACGACTGCACAATCGATTTATCATCACCACGACTCTGCTCTAACGTTAAGAAATACGCGTCGCCACAGATAGCACAAGGTTTGTTAGTTTATCTTGCCCAGTGGTTCCCAAAGTATGGGCTAAACCCAAGCAAGGGTAGCGAATGGTCAAAAAAGGGTCGCGCCGAGACGGTCCAAACCGGAGTTGTTTATTTTCAGCGTTACTATTGCTTGTTTGCCTGTGGTTTAGCACGTGAGAAAAGAGTAGATTGTTGATATTAGAAACGAACTTAGTCGCGAAGTGTTCACCAATCCCAGATTTAGGTCGAACTCAAAAAATTAGGAAGCGCTGATTTAGCCATTCTAGCCTAAGCGGTTGAAATCCGTTTTTATTCTGTTAGTATTTAAATAACAAAATCCAATTGACTGGGAACAAATTCATTTCAGTTCAGGGGCGGGCAAACGTCGGCGCGCAGAACAGCCACACGTACATAGATAGTACTTATTTCGAGTTTATGTAAAAGTAATTTTAGCGATTAGATTAAAATTCTCGAGATGTTGTTCCACACGTTTTATTCGAAGCCGCATTTATACTCAACCGGAAGTGGCTACAGTTACTTTCATTTTGTGCTAGCTAATGTAAAACGTATTTTTAGTTTTTAAAGCGATTATAGATGTAATACATGTGGCCCAGGGTAGCAAAAAAGTTTTCAATGTGTTCCTCCATAAAAATGTTTGCCCACCCCTGCTTTACTTTCATTTTAGTCACATGCACATTATCAAGAAAAGAGATGCAAGCTATCTGTAAGTTGTGGTAGTATCAATGTAAGTCATGGCAGTGTCGCTTTCGCCATCAGCATTTACAAAATAGAAAGCATCTTCTTACTTGATTTCAAATTAACTGAACGATTTCAAATTTACTGTAGGATAGGGTGGCAATAAACATCTGATAAAAGTTGAAACACTTTCAAGCTGTGTGGACCTGCAGGTCGGACTCTGACTAGGCATACTTGAAAAAACTTTGCTTATACTCTCCCGCAAAGTATATGAAATCATTGATGAAAACGTTAATAAGATTCCACATATTTGTGATTGCACCGTCACACAGCACATGTTTAAATCATCACAAATATAAATCCATAATGAATGTTATTGTTGCCAAACAGTGACTATGGCATCATTGCCCAATAAAAAGACATTGAAACTGGATTGCTTCCGAGCCAACATTCGAGCTTCAAGGCATATAAACATATATCACTGCCTTAGTTTAGAAACTATGAAAAAACAAAAATCTACGATGTTCATTTAATGCTACGACTGATGCTGCAGGCAGGGTAAGTTGTACAGTATTTTTAGCACGCCAAAGATATCAGAGTGGACATTTTGCGGTGATCTTGAAGTTTACATCACCATTAGGTGGGATACAGCTAGCTGATGCGCTAGAAACAGCTGCGAAGAAGCGTTACTTCTTGTTTTTATTTGCGGTTAGCGATTACAAGCGCTAAGATACAAGATTCTATTTCATTACCACCAGCTTCCACACGGAGCTTAAACCTCAGATAGAGGTGAGCCATGATATGGATTCTCCAGCATTTACACTAAGCACAACGTTTAATTAATCATGGACAATTGGTAAAACCATACTGCTTTGTGATAAAGTTCCACTAACAGCTAAAGTTGGATAGTTTCCTTGTGCAGTTTCGTTGATTTGCACGGAAGTATTCATTTGGCTTACACATCAAAAGCTTGATTAACCTGAACGTTTTTGGTTCAACTTTCGGATTGCGGGGGCAATTTCCCCCATTACCCCCCTCCCCCCTGGCTACTCGCTTGTTCAGAGAGACCTCGAAAACAAACGTTGTGAGGAAAAAGCTCCCACCTTTGTGAAGATTAAAGAAATGTACTTGAGTTCTCCGTTTTCGAAACGAATCAGTTATAAGATGTGTTCAACACTACCACTTTTTTGAGCCACCAAATAAGAAGAGTTTTAGGTATTACTGAATTGTAATAAACAAAACTATAAAGATATGGCTGCAGCAAACAATAAAATACAAAAGCAATACATCATCTTCAAGCCACGCCCCATAAAATACCGACCTATTTTTGCTTCTTCCAGGAGCATCTCTTCTTTGCATCTCTCCTCTTTTTTCCTTATCAGTGCATTTCGAGTTCGTTGCAGTTCATCTCTCCTCTCTGCCTTTTTCGACTCCACCTCTGCAGCTGCCTTACATCCGACAATAGCAACAATTGCAGCAACAGCAAGCATTTTTATCTATCCTTGATATTGACGTCTGCAAACACAAGCAGGGAAATGGATCTTAATAAAAGAAATTTCATTAACAGATCAAAAAGCAATGAGATACACTGGATTCCCTCCAACATGTTTTGAACAAAATAATTTTCGAAAAGAAAACGGAAACATTTTAAAGCATCAGTTAATCAGTTAAAATACATTGTTCAACCCGAACTTATTCCTTATTTACACATTTTGTGATCTTTTATGAATCAGAAGTAAATGAATCTTTCGTTAATAAGATCGATTTTATGCAAACTCACGAATCTGATAAATATTTGGGAGGAGGCGATTGAGTTAACTGGATGATTTAATCGGCAACTTTTACGCAGTTGCTCACAAATTGGAACAAGTGAAAAATGAAACAAGTTCACCATCAAAACGTGACATTGCGATAAATGCAAGGTCAAATAAACTGAAAGGTAAATGACGGCAGAAAGCTTCGACATACATAGTATCCAGAACAGTGATTCTCTACGTGGTCAACCTGGAATTTCTAGTGGTCCACAGAGAGATCCATAAATACTTGATAAAAAGTTCACTGATCTACGTGCAATACATTTTCGACTAGGTTTTCACGAGGTGTCGGCATATCGGATATTTAATTTAAAACGTTGGTCTATGGGCCAAGGAAGGTTTGAGATCCACTGATCCAGAACAACCACAGTTTCCCATATTCACAGGTAACTGCATTTATAATCAACTTTTTCTACAAAACATTCAAAGTGTCAGAGCGCATTTTTCGAAAGTAAATCTCAAGTGCCCATTCAGTAAAATCCAATCGAAGCTATGGCGTTCACCAACAACGCCAGGAGATTTGGGTTTTGCGTATCGCCTTATAAATGTAACTGTTTTCTACAACATCGGCCATTTAAAGCAACATGCCACTGTGTTTGTCATTTTCCGTGGTATAAATATTTTTCAACTATTTTCGAGAAAGCTGAGACCGCAATAAAAAAACATGCGTATAACAAACAGTTTCATAAAGTTACTTTTTGTGCTTGGGCGCGCTTTACCTTGAACTTGTTCGTTTTCTCCACTTCTCTGACATTTTCATCAAAAACATGTTTTGTTGCATCGCTTCCCACTTTGAACAATAATTGCCAGTTTTTTTCAAAATCTTTAACAAATTTTTAACCTGAACTTATCATTTATAGTAAAAAAGGAATGCAAAGAAGTAATGTTTTAAAACTTATGATTTGGATTTGCGCTACAACGCTTTTTATAGTCTCCTTGAACGGAACAGCAAACACTTCAGATCGCTCGTCGATGAAGAAAGCACAGGCAGTGTTCGGAACGTTAGAATAACAATAGATTATGAAACGTATCGCCTTAGCCTTAAGAGCATCATAAAGTACCGCGCATTGAAGTCAAAGTTTTTGAAAAATTAAAACACATCACACATGCAAACAACAATAAGCTCAAAGCCTCAAAATCGAAGTTAATGCACAAGTTCCACGCGATTTGCTTCAAACGGTTGCTCCTCTTCACAGTGTTCAGTTTCAGAACATGAAGCAATGAAATAAATGATTACAGTAATTGAAGCAGGTGTGCGCTACATAATTTATTTTATGCAAAAAATACTTCCTTGAATCCAGTTTAAAATCAACGCAGAATACAAATGATATCATTGCTAAGAGAAAATTGCTGTGTTCGTGAGATTACTCAAGTTATGATAGTTGAAAATCAGTTCCGATTGAAGCGATTTATCTGTTTCTGGAACATATTCCCTGGTTCATCGCTTTGTCAAGATCGTCCACGTCGCCACTGATGTTTATAATCCAACTTCCTTCCCCTTGTTCTATTTCCGCGTTGGTAAGACCCGTGATTTCCATTTTTACCTTTCCTTCAAAAACCAACAAATTTTTTAAAGAAATAGGCCTATCTTTGTGACGTGAAATATGACACAAAATATGTAGCTTGTCCAAGACTGGAGCAAATGTACACTTCAAACATTCACTTCATATGGACCAATGCGAAAAAATTTTGAAAACATACCTTGAATCGTAATAAATCCATTTCGAAGGAACTTTTTTGACTGAGGTGGTCGTAAACAGCATGAAAAAAGAATATTGATATGTATTATACAGTATACACATAAATAAAATATGAATTATATCAAACAGTTATGCTGTATACCACGTTGAAACTTTCATGAGCAACCACAATTTCTTCAAACAAGATTTGAGTTGAAATATTATTACAAATCTTCTACAAATCATCAATGTTAAAATAAAGTTTGATTGAAAGTTTTTTTGGTAACTAAATCATTTTCAAATTAGTCTGGCAAGCATGAAAAGTGGGAAGTCATACCATTACAAACTACACACCTTGCTTGGCTTTCTCGAGTTTCACTTCCTCGTTCATTCTTTCTTGCTTTTTCTCCAGCAATCTGCAGCGAGCCTGTTTCAATTCTTCACGTCTCGCAGCCTGAGTTTTTGCATACACGTCAAGACCTTTGTCTATGACGCCGGTAAAACCTGCCCCAGCAGTTATCAATGCGGCAGCTTTC
>JGI24022J15233_10007699_pt1 | contig 11912 bp, 9 predicted proteins | sample Ectturendosymbi2_FD_15233 | JGI IMG/M metagenome (IMG submission 15233)
AGCAGCGCCGCCAGGAGTTAGTATAGTCCTATGGCTGGTGACGCTCATCGAATGCAAATTTCCTGATCGCTGTCGTCGTGGTCTTTGGTCGAGTCGCGAATTTTTTTTACACATGTTCTAATTTAAGACAAGTTTCTTCGACGTCCAACACATCCACGCTTCCATCGTAGCACAAGCATTTCACCGCAAATGTTTGTGGTCATGGGCGTTGGAAGAATTTTTTTCCAGGGGGAGGGTGCACTAGGGGCTTTTTCCAAAATTTTTCTGTTGGGGTCGAAAGTGGTGAAATTTGTTTTTTCCTACTCGAAACTAAGAAAACTAACTTTTTTGGTGAAATTTTCAAATTCCTTCCGACGCCATGCTTGTGGCATTTCGCTTGTCAAACAACAGTGGTGTTGATGTTCTTCATATATGTTCGTTATATACTCAATGTTCAATGTTCTTTTTATGCTCATATGACACCGCTATCGGCAAAGAAACAAAATAACAAATACCGATTGCGCCAACAGCCCATCGCAGTGGCAGCTCAGCGAAACTTTTCAATACACAAAGATTACTTGGCCAAAAGCCCATTTTCAACCCATAGGTCACTGCCTTTAACGCTGAGCGCGTGTGAACAACAGGTGTCTTACCAGTATGCGATCTCATGTGCAGTTTCAACTTGCTGTTCACAGGGAACCTCTTGCCGCACACATCGCAGGCGTGCTTCTTCACACCGCCGGGCAAATGCTTTTCCATGTGAAGGTCAAGTTTTTCTTCTGTCTTGAAACCTGACAAAAAAGCGAATAACCAGTTTTTTTGCACCGTCGTAAACAGGCACCACCTGCCCATCTTACAAAACGAACCCAACGAAATATCTGGGAAACTGAGAGACTTTTGATCAACAACTCCAAACGCAAACGGCAAGCATAATATAACTCAGGTTGCATTTTTACAAAAATATCAAAAGCACTCAGAACTAGGTATCATTCATCAACACAGCTTCTTCTTCACCGTAAACAATGTTTCCCCTGCTTTCTTTTAAATTTGAAAGCAAACATGAATAATTATCCAGGTTACTTAAAGAAGTTTTTAATAACTGGTAAGAAATTTCAACTGGAGAATTAATACGAGATAATGTTTTGGGTGATCAAAACGACAGGCTTTTGAACCTTGCAAGCATGGCTATTAACTACAACACTGCCATTTTGATGAAGGCCATAAAAATATTGTTAAAACGTTGTTTAAAGTTCCATGTTTTGTTTGCAGATTTTCATTTCCTCGCCCCTGTTCATCAGTGCATCTGTAGGTAAAGAATATTTTTGTTTAAAAATACGCGAGATCGGAGTTCTTTTACACATGGCTCCAGAAACCTTATTTCTCACCCAATTTTCACGAATGGTTACTGCATTTTTTTTATTTTACCAAACAACGCAACAGCCAGCCTTCGATCAACTCCCATCCACACACGGTCCACTGACCTTTCCCGCATGTCTTGCAGGACAGAAGGGCAGGATCGTGACACTTCTGGTGCGACAGCAAAGTGCTCTTGTCTTTGAACTGTTTGCCACAAATTTCGCAGAAATACGGTCTCTCTTCAGAATGAGTGTACTGGTGACGCTAAAATAAGATGAATGAGTTGGCAAAAGATTGCAAATTTCTGTGCATGCGTCAAATGCACGATGCTCGTGCATATTCGACAATAGCAAGTATCAATTCAACGTGGCTAATGCAAGGTTCGGAAATCCCAGACAACGCTAAGTCGTTGGTGGACAAATAATCCAAATTCCCGCTGTACTTCAAAAAGAGGATCGGTAGTTACTTCAAGAGCCAGGGAAGAAAAGACCTTTCGAGATTGTAGAGACGCGCTTGCATATCATGACTGACGCCAGAATCACATTCGGTCGACAACATTTTTTATCGTCAGAACACGTTTTGCGCATCGATCCGAAGATCGCCACTGGTACTGCAGTTCAAAAACAAACACACAGATAGGTTTACTAGTGCTGCAGCACAAACGTGTATAAGATCGTGGTCCTAAAGAAATATTTCTACCTTCTGCAGTCTTTTGCAGAAAGAATGCAATTTTCACACACGCGCGCACCTTGAGGTGGTCCTTGTCGCGAAAACCTTTGCCGCACTTTTCGCACGTGAAAGGTCGCTCCGAAGTGTGCGTCCGTTCGTGACGTTTGAGGTGGTCAGATTTAAGGAAGAGCTTCCCGCAGGTCGTGCAGCAGTGTTTGCGTTCGCCTGCGTGTAAACACGTCACAGTAAAAAAAGACTAGAATAACTGGAAGAGCCGCTGCTTCTGACACATCACAGCAAATGCACACGTCCGAACTTTCAAAAAATGGAATGAATAAACAGAAAAGCCCATAACTGCAAGTGAATAAGAAGAGGCGGTGGAATTCGCGATCAGCAACAACAGAAACAGCACGGGGCGTGCATTACCTGAATGGCTGATCATGTGTCTGGTGTGGTGGCTGTGCCGATGGAAGACCTTCTTGCATATCCGGCACGGGTATACTTTGCTCGGCTTAACCTTCTTGTGTTTCTCTTTCACGTGATTTCTGAACTGCACGGGATTCTCGAACTCCTCGTTGCATTCGACGCACACTGTGGTCGAAGCCTCGGCGTCTGTAACAGTGTTGGGGTTGCAAAAAGAAAAAACAACACAAAAAGCAAAGTAGAAACACCTACTTGTACCAGCCAGCAGCCACAGGACAAACACCTTGAAATTAAAAGGCACAGACGTGTTCTACCGAAAGAAAATCTTTCACAGCAAAGAACCAGTCACTATTGGTGTTTACGAAGTATCCAGCAGTGGTTACAAAATAATACCCTGTATACTAGCAAAAAAGTGAGACTGTCTATGGAAGGTTACCTATAACTATTCTGTTTTTATAACAACAGAAGAGTTTGGTGCGCATTCCTTTTACAGTAAACATTCATTACTTCAGAGCAATACATAATCACCAATATCAGCATTGTCGTCTGGCTGCACATCGTCTTTATGGGATGTTTTCATGTGGTCTTCTATGGATTTAGAGCTTGTGTCGACGAAATTGCACTTGAAGCATTTGTAGATGGGACTTTCATCGTGACAAAGAAGATGGAGCTTGTAAGTCATGAACTGGTTGTTCAAAAGCCAAATTTCAGCAAAAGGTTTAACATTAAAAAACTGTTCACAATACGCAGTACGTAGTCCATGTTAATTTAAAGGATAAAATCACTGACCACTGTCACAAGCTAACTTCAACGCCAAGTAAGATGGCCGAGTTTGGACCTTTTTCATTCTCAGATTTTCCAAAACGGCACTAAAAAACGCACCTGGGAAAACGACTTCTTGCATGTCGAGCAAGCAAAGAGCTTTCGTCGTGATGCATTATCTCTCAACCAAGCGCCGTCCACAGCGAGCGCACTTAAAGGTGTGTTTGCGTTGACACCCTCAGTGTGAGGTACAACTGACACGTGGTTACGCTTTTCATTGCAATCTGGCTCCATGTCACCGCTGTTTGACGCAGTTACGGGATCCTGGTCAATGTCTTCGTCTGTCAAAGAAAAATTCCATTATGACAACTTCATTCAGGAGAGAAAACACGGTGCACGACTGAACTAGAGCCTCACCTAACCTCACTGCCAAGCACAAAAAACAGCACAATTATTTGCTATTTAGTCCTGCTTTTCAACAATATGTCACTGCCATACTCGCTTCCCCTTTGCGAACCTTTCACACTCTCCAGTTTGAGAAACCAAGAACTATACAGTAACTGGGAAGCTCTGAGCACGACTGGGTGGTATTGTACAGTCGCCAGAGTGCTTGAGGCTTACGAAGTTAGAATACGAGTAATAGAGCAAGTGCCGAAACCGTGACTACATCTCAAACGCAGATTAAGATTTTCTAAGCGTTTCAACACACTCACAGAAGCAGGCTCTATGAGCGCACCAGTGGAAGCGTAGAGTTGTGAATTCAATATTCTTTATTCGTGTTTTCTACTCTTTTTATCACCTTGTGTGTTTTCCTAACCTCCTTCGAACAGAATTTGGTTTCAGTTTCTTCTACAGCAAACTTGGTACGTTATGGTGTTCTTTTCCAACGAGTTGTTGAAACCACTGCTTGGCCGCACTAGATCTCGGGCAGGTGTTGAGCAGCCATTCAATTGTCTCATCGTCCAGAACTGTCAGGCCATGCAGTCCATGGGGAGGTCGATGAATTGGACATTGGAAGACAACATGGTCGACGCTTTGTTCTGCGACACACTCGGAAACGTTGCGGAGGCGGTTAAGCCGGACCCACGCTCTTCTTGGGAGGGCCATTCCGAAGGGGTGGGCGCCGGCGTCGGGGAGGAATTATGGTGTAATGTGAATTAACAAATCCGACGCTGAGCAAATAGTTATGAGACGGTAAATATTTTTATGCCGAGAATAATTCGTGAAAAAAGTAAAAAAATGCGTAAGAAATGTGTTTTTTGCCAATTCACGTTAGTTCTTATCTGCTCGACGGAAGTATTTTCATGTGCAAGGGAATTAGGAAAAGCACCATATTTAGAACTTTTTTGCATGCATACTAAAAACAACAGAGGTCACGTTAAGCAAGCATGTAGCGATTATAGGCATGCAGTTGGCCACGTCTATGGCGACGATTGGCCTAATCGGGCCCCATTACCACAAAATCCACAGAGGTTTGAACGTACGAAATTGAGCGGATTACAACAGGTCGCCTCTCGTAGCCTCAGAAAAATGAACACTTGTATATAGGCTAGGTAGGGCACGTGTACAACCGTGTTCCCAGTTTAAGCTATCGAAGGGGTACTTGGGCAGGGTTTAAACCAGTGTTTCCCAATATTTTTTTGGCTAGCGCCCCTTTTTCTGACAAACAAATTTCTATCGCCCCCCTACCATGCCTAGCACACATATCAACACAATTTTTTCGCATTGTGCAATTGGGATGTTTGAAAATGATCAAAGCAAGAATGAGCGCAAAGGCCATTTCACTGAAAAACTTACTTTGGTAAATTAACTCATTTAGCATGTGGAAACTGCTGGAGTTGATGATTTGGAAACTGTTAGAGTTCATGAAGGGCTCGATTTCGTTTGAACAGCATTAAACTTGGACAAGAAGGTGAAGATTGGTGATTTGGCTTTAATGAGGTTAACACCATTCCCTGCAATTGCAAATTAACTTCATTGAACTTCGTGAAGATATCTGTGGACTGTGACAGCAAGGATAATGCATCTACGACACCCTTTGACAGTCACCTTCTGTGTGCAGCAACAGGCGTACAAACTCTCTTCATCATTATCCGAGTGCACCACGTTGCCTAAACTTAGAACTTCTAAACCCTTTGGTGTCCTTTGAGCAATCAATCCATTAATACTCTGCCACATTTTTAGTAAATTTTGAGTTCGGAGCAGTGCAGGATTGAATTTAATCTGCATATTTTTAAAGTTTTGACCTTAGCCGTGACACTTGCAGTCGTCCACTGTTTTGTCTTCTTATGCTTTTTTGTCTTCTGATTACATGACTGCGCTTCTGTTCAGTAAAAAAATTATGATTGAATTTTGATGCTTTGTCAACACAGATCATTCACTTTATTTTAGCAATTCTTAGCCGCTGGTCATACCAATCATTTTTACCTTCCGCCGCCGTTGATTAGCACCAAAAAGACCGAGGTATTGTCTCTCTCGAATGCCAAAGCAAGTGAGCGGAAGTATACTGCAGCAGGTGGAAAAGTTAAATTGCCCTGGGTGGTATTTACGAGTGACAGGCCTTGGGTGGCATTTACGAGTGACAGAAAGCGTGAGAAAGAAATTAATACATGGATGAGTAAAGGGAATGCAGTTCTATGTGAGTTTTTATTGCTCTGTGGTCACAAAACGGGAGCTTTCAAACACCGCAAAGTTTTCAGTTTTTAAATCGGTCTTTCTTCCTATCCTCACCTTCGGTCATGAATCTTGGATAATAACTGAAAGGATACTATCTCAACTGCAAGCAGGAGATAGAGGATTTTTGCGAAGAGTTCATCGCGACAAAGTACGCAGTTGTGAAAATCGTACAGCTTTGCCGATCCTCTTCTCCGAATCAAGAGATCCCAGCTGCGTTGGTTCAGCCATGTGTCCAGAATGTCCCAGGAAATATTGGCGAGGCAAGTCTTGTTTGATACATCACGAGAAAGCGGCCCAGAGTTCACCCTGCCTGGCCCCGTCTTGGTGTGAGGCGAGCGCAACTATGTGAGATTGCTCTTGGTCGTTACGTATTTCGAATCCTCCTACAACTGCAGCCTTCCCAACCCTCCCCAGAGGAAAAGCGGGCATGAAAAATGAGCAAATTTCCTACAGTATTACATACAGTGTGCGACAGAAACGACTGACGTAAGTATCAAGTTACCAAGGTCTGAGAGTAACCTGAACCACAATCAAACAAAAACCCTACCAGCGTGTGCAAGGTGTTTTGCTATTTGCCTCGCAAAGACTGCATGAAAACCGCAGCAGAAGAACACCAATCTAACGAGCAAACATATCTTCCAAGTTTTTCGCATTGTTTGTAATACAGATCGCTGCTGCTTAATCACGTGTCATCAATACCACAAGAAATATTTTGAGGTTGGAAAAACGACCTTTTCAGTGACTTTGTAGCTTAAACTGTAGTTAACCAGCCGCAACAATGGTGTAAGTGAACAGCACAAACGCAGTTTCACAGCATTTCGGTGCCATCGCTTCCATGGAAAAACGTTAATGTTTTTCACGAGATATTACAGAAAGATTCTACTGCGTACAACGATGGTAATTTCTTTTACTTTCTGCAAAGTTTCTTTTTCACCTGCCGTGGCGCACTATATTTCTGTACTTGCTTGATTATCTCCTGCAACCCATGATCCACTCTAGCAATTTTGGCATCAGGATCCAAAATATCAACTTGCCTATGACATCCACGTTGTTATTGTCATCAGAAAGAATTTCGGTGCTCGACTCGCTTCTCCACATTCGTCGACGAGGCGTCTTGCTTTCTGGCTTTCCTGTCCTGAGATAAGAAAGTTCAGTTGTCACCGAATTAACAACTGCAAACGATAGAGCTAATAGGACATGGTCGACTTGAAACCATAGGGAAACTAGAAGAAAACTGCTGAATAGCAAAAGGAATTCGCAAAAGCAAGAATNACCAGCTGATGGTATTTCCAAAAAATACAGTGCCTGAGCTGTGACATTCACAAACACAGTTCTGCACGTACAGCAGCAAATCTGAGAAACAGAAAGGAAACACAAACGGTGTTACCGACAGTTGTGTAGTCTGCACCTTTTAACTCGCTTACTCAAGGGAATAATTGGAGCTGGGTTAGTTTTTTTGATTGCCACAGTCTCCTCCAGCAAGGCACTCTCGTCATTAGTTGCCGATGAAAGGTCAAGTTGAACATCAGGAAAAGATATTGCTGACGCAACCACGTTTTCATATACCTGGATAGTAAACGATATTGAAACGATGCTATCCATATATTTATCTTAATCAGACAATAAATAAATGAACCAAGACTCACATCACAAAAGTCCAGCAGCCAAGGCAATTGAAACAAACGCGCCGCAGCTTTCATATTTTCGAAATTTTCAGGGTGTAGTGCTACATTCCCACTATATAAGTAATCCAGTATTTCGGCAAATGTTTGTGCAGACACTTGATTTACCTGCAAATGCAACGCGAAAATTATGTAAGATGCAAACATGGCAGAACTCTTTAAAAACAGACAACTGTTCAATCATGCATCTTTGAAAAGACAGGCGGGAATCATGTCAATCAGCAAGTATACCAAACATGCCACAACGTAAATGTTCAAGATTAAACCATATCACAAATAGTGTGTTTAAAACTTACAGAACGTTTTTAAACACTTTACAAACAAAACATCAACGAAGCCTTTATTTGGATGGGCACATNCCAATGGGGTATGGGGACAGACTTTTTTCTGGAAACTACGTGGGTGACGCTGTCGCATCCTTTGCAGGTAAGATTTACAAAAACTTACAAAAATAAAGTGTGCTTTGGCAGTTAACTGCACAAGAATCCACTGCCTTTCTAAGCAAGTATCTGAGTGCTAGTCACTTTCAGCAGAAAGCTAGAAAAGTACCGTTGTTAACTGACAGCAAAGGAGAGCATGAAACATTCAAGCATTCCTCATTACAACAGCGCTCCATGCAATCAAGATACTTTTACATTGTTAGTGAGATCAACCATTTCAATCAAACAATATGACAAGCAGGTGTCATAAGTAGAGAGATGTTGCGGAATGAAAATTTTCTCTGATGCCCGCACCGTCCCAGCAGTTTCTGTCCGCTGCCCCCACACGAGCTAGAATTGAAGTGATTCCCTCAGTCATCATACGCATGAGTCATAGCAAACTTATCACTAATGAAACATTTCAACAAACAAACTTTAGCCTTGCGGCAAGCTTCTGAGAAATCTGCCAGCTTTCTGTTTTCATTCTTCTGCGACGGTTAAAACTTGCAAGTGTGTCTATTTTTCATCCAATGTACTGCTTGTTTGTACCAAAATTTTTTTCAGTTGAGCTAATTGATCTATTTGATCGAAATTAACCACTTGGACGAACTTTGTAGTTTACGTTGAAAGGCTCGGCCTTTCTTGATTTTTTTTGTGAACTGTTACACTCTGTTTAATCGCGCGGTTTCTCTCTGGCACTCGTCATCGCGCACGTGTGTTATCTCCAGAGGAAAAGTGTCTTTCTTAGACCGCTACCAAACGCCGATTTCCTTAGCAGGGACTGGTTTACGAGGCTCTGGGAAGGTCAGCCTTTTAGCTTCGAAAATTTTTAGTACTGTTGTTGTAACGACCCACAGTTCGTGTGTTTTTCTTTACTTGTATTCAAGTGCCAACATTTCGCCAGTAAGATTTGCCTTACATTTACAGGACTGATGATGCGTTGGAAAACGCGGAACTAGTTTCCCCATCAATAAACTTTGACTGATTTACTTGCCGCCATCTTTGTGGCCTATAACTAATGAAACATTTGTTTCAGTTGCACACTGCTTTAATTACTCTAATTAACTCTTTTCATCAACAAACACTTCATAGTACTCATTCATAAGTGCTTCCACACCTGTTGCAAATGAGTAATTGACACGTCATGCAGAATTGGCTTTAGCTACGAGCACAAAATCTATTCTGCATTGCAAAACGTATAATGGTGCAATGTAATTACTCGTTTATACATAAGTCTGTTATACATGCAAATACCGGTTGAGAAAACTGTGCGGCCTAATTCTACATTGGATGGCGCAGATACGGGAGTCTTTTAATAGGCAGCCTTTACAATGTGGATACTGCTAATGTACTTAGTAGCAGGGCTGATAAAAATAAAGATTTTTTTATTTACTGTGTAGATGGTGGCCACCAAACAAGCAGTAATTTTTAATTTTGATTGAAGAGTTTGTTTTAATATAAGTTTTTTTGTGGTGTGTTCAACAGTTGCTATAATTGATAAAACTTTAATTGCTTTTATATCTTGTGCTGTCATAAGAAGTCTCTGCCTTCTTTAATGAGTGAAACCGATTAAAATACTAATCAAATGCGTCATAAAAATCACACAAAGCTTTAAAACTGTGTATGATTTTTTTATCACTGTTTTAAATGAAATGATTAAAATCAATCAAGCCTGACCAGAAATGGCTGAATTTTCATTCAAACTTTTTTGCGCTTATGCAAAATCCCTTAATGCAAATATGTTCATAACACCAGTACCAGTGAACAAAATGAAATTATTATTGAAATGCCAATACTGAAACTGCCAGTTTTGTAATTTCATTGACATTCATGGCACACATGTGTAATATGTTAAGGACCTATAATAATAATATATCTGTTTCATGAATCAAAAATATGTTCCATAACTATGTTTACAGTCAACAGCCTTCATATTTGATGGAATTTAAATGCAATTTTCACTTTATGCCAATCTACACTCTCAAACTTACGGCATTCTAACAGTTATGACTTTTGAATCTGCAAGGGTTAGCGATTTTAGTCCACATGTCATTTTTGCAGTTAAATCACATAGAATCTGTGACCTCAGGTACGCGACTTTTCGGTCTAGCTGATTCGGTCTGAGCCATTTCAGTCTGGGGACTTTTCAGTCAGACTATGAAATCTTACAGAAATCTTACATGTTCACATTTCAATGCAAACATACTTAAATCGAGAAGTTTTATTTAAAAAAACTACAAACATGATCCAAGATCCAACAGTTAATCAGCATCAACATGATTTACATTATCATCAGAAAGCAAATTAAATCTTAATCGACGTTTCACAATTAAATACAATTTCTTCAGTCACAATTACAATTCAGATTTAATCACAATCATGACCCCTCAAAGGGAGTTGGTATAACACCAGCTACAGTGACATTTCGCCTGCAAATAATCATTTAATGAAAGAAATGTAAAGTTGTTTATGTACAGAAATGTCATGATCAAAATGTCCTGTGACCAAAACGGCCAGACCAAAAAGTCTTGCTCTGTGTGACCTCACAGTTGCTATGATGGATAAAACTTCAAATGGTTTCAACTTGTTTCGTCATGAAGAACTTTTGGCCTTCTACACTAATATTGTGTAGCAGAGGTTCCCAACCTGGGGTACATGTACCCCCAGGGGTACATTTGCCTTATCTGCAGGATACATTAACTGTACATTTGCAACAAATTAAATTTGAGACATGAAAATGGAGTATACCTTCATAGTTTCAAGATTCTAAAAGTTCTATTAAAAATTCAGTAGAATTTTAGTATTTCACTCAGGCTTTTTGTCATAGGAAATTATTGAGGTAAATGCTTATCTATGGAAATGCTGAAGGGGTACACGTTCAGAGGAAGGTTGGGAACTCCTGCTGTATAGGCTATGTGAAAACCTATTAGAATGCTATTTAAATGTGTCATAGACATCACACAAAGCTCCAAAACAACATGATTTTTTTGATTTTCAATGTTAGATTTGAATCATGATTTTTATTGCTTGATTTAAATCAATCAACCCTGCTTAGTAGCACAAATAGATTTATGTAGTGCAGGTTTTAATATTATGAATGGTCCATACTTGGCGTCAGCAATCACTTGCCACCTGATAGACTTCATCCCTAATTTAAATGACCAGTTTTCATTGCTAGCAATTCACATCACCGCATGCCAGCTCAGTCACGCCACACAAGGAAAGAACACTAACAAATTCTACCTCTACATATTGGACCACTACACCACCAGCGCAAAAATGCAAAAAACGCTACAAGCAGAAAGTAAGTTCCACAACTCTGAGTGCAAAAATTCATTCTAATATGTCATCTTTTCACACGGTATATGACAGTTACAAGGTGAAAATACTTAACAGCACGTGCAGCGCAGTTTGCAGAGTGGTGCATTAATGCAAACATGACGCATAAGCCACACGGCTCACACCTCTCGTAGACACCGACTTTCAATGACAACTGAATTTTCCAAGATTTATGACTGTGGGAGCCATGCTGCACTGATATGGATTCACATAAAAGCTTTTTTAATACAATCAAACTTCTTAACTATTTAGCCCAATTTGAAAAACATATCACATGCTTCACAAGAACAAATGCATGTAGGCCATATTGCAGATCTATGATGCTGCTTCTAATATAAGATTATTTCTTACATGAAATACACTAAAAAGAGCTGTACATGAAGATTTGAAAAACTTAATAGCACATTAAATGACTGAAAATAATGTATCTCTCTAATTTCAAAACTGGTGTGGTGATGACTGAAAAGGCTAGCTTCCAATGTTACACTTTAAGCAGCAAGAAATGGAATTGGGCACACCTCCAATTGAGAAGATATTTCATCCAACTTTTCAGCAAAATACTCTGAAGATGCTGCAATGAAGGCTTTGGAACTTTTAAACTGGGCTG
>JGI24022J15233_10007700_pt1 | contig 11912 bp, 5 predicted proteins | sample Ectturendosymbi2_FD_15233 | JGI IMG/M metagenome (IMG submission 15233)
AAGATTTTGATATAAAAGTTGTTATCATAACCCCCTCGGAAAGTATTTTAATATTGAATTGAAATCGATAGTCGCGCAACACGAGAATCTGGCAGCGAAAGCCATTTTTGGTGTTAGAGTACCTCTGCGATTTTTCTTCTCATTTCATTTAAACAAAAATAAACCCCGCGATTCTTTTACAGTTTAATAGTTGGATAAATTCCGAAGACTTTGATATAAAATTTATCATCATAACCTCCTCGGAAAGTATTTTAATTTATAGTTGAATTATCACTAATTTTCAAAAACATGCTTGTTTCAAACAATTCGTATGAGCTTGCTACAACATATTTACAAGTTTTATTGCTTTGGATGTTCTGTTCAGAAGTTGTTGTTTCATTTGCTTGCGTTTATTTTGTCGTAACAGGTCATTTTATGCCTTTTTCAGGTCTTTCAATTTTACGCGCGAACCTCGCATCCACTGAAAATAGTGCGGCTGGAAAAGCCGGGCTCATTTTGCGTTGGTGCAAACTTGACCTCCAAGACTACCAATCCAAGAACTCTATGTTCACTCTACAATGATATAAAACAAGTCTGAACCTTCTTTCTGTTTGTGGTGACCAAACCGCAATGTGCTGAATCACACGGGTGCTGGCTACCTAGCAGTTAACCTTGTGTAGCCGTAGCCGGCTACCTGGACACTTCCTTAATCTTCCTTGTTAAACAGTTGAACTTACTGACAGTAGGATGTGCTGTTGGAAACACACTTGTGAACAACTTGCTACTGTTTGCTTATGATTCTTTAGGAAAATTGATGCCTGCCTAAATGGTCTTTAACACCTCAATGTTTACTGCGTTATTTTAACTTATATGCTGCTAGTCAGACAAAAGATTTTTTAACTGCAAAAGGACAAGTTGGTGTATTTTTTTCATTCCAATTTCTAATAAATAAACCAATGAAACAAACACTCAGGTGGGCAAACTGAAAACCATGGGTTCTGAAGCCAATTAAATGCTAAGTTTTTAACAACTTTGTGAAAATGGTTTGCATAGACTATCATTATGTCCAACATGACCTACAAAACCAAAAACAATCATAATGCTCCATCTGAATTGAAAAACTCATGTGACTGTGAGAAAAGGCAATGGGAACTGCTCACCAGGTACTTCTGAAAAGTTGGAACCATTTTCTTACTTAGTTGTAAGAAAAGATGAGGCAAAGTTCAGATGATAAAGCTCTACACTGTGGAGCTTCATGCCTAATTGAGGAATGTGAGATAAAAAGACAAGTTAGGCTCATGGCCCTGTTGCTCATCGCTCAACCACAGCCAGAGATACTTAGTGTAATATGTATCATTGCACCATGTTCTGATTTTGAGGTATACCTAACCCAAAAAAAATTATTTTCATTTTATAGCCTTACCCTTCTGAAATCTGCAGTAGCATTTGTTGGAGACTTTTGTGAAATGGATACAAAAGGTGACCCTGGACGTGAGATGGCATTAGAAAAACAAGTCCTTTATGTCCCTAAATTAGATGAAATGGCTGATGTTCTTGATTTTGGCCTGAAACAAAACTATAAAGATGTGTCCTGTAGTGTGGTGGATTGTCCAGATCTTAGTAAAGAACCGTTTGGACTTGCAGCAGCAGGAATTTGTGGTAAATCAAGACTTGCAGATGTTGGTGGAGTGCCTTATCTTGTTCCCTCATCCAGATATATGGAAAAAGTTTATGACCTACAGGTATTTAAACTAAAGTCTGAATTGTGTTATTGTACTGAAAACCATCACACTAGCCTATATCACATCTTTTGAAGTATGAGAGATATCTTTATTAGTAATTTTGTTTTCCTTGAAGTTTCTCAAAAATAGCATTTTCTGTACACCACACAATTTTTAGCTTTTTTGTGAAGATTGAAAATTGCTTGTTGTCACCTTCAATCTTTTATGGAAAACAGTATGTATTCTGATTTCTGTGATCAGTGGTTGTATAAATATAGCTGATATATCTTAGCATGCTTGTTCTTCATCTGGCAATAATGTGGGTGAGTTTAATGTGAATGGCACCGTGCCTACTTGGATAACATGGGTATTTATCTACATCATGTAGATAAATACCCATGTTGTACATGAGCATCACCTTTATGATGGGCTCTTGACATAACATTTATCTCTGCATGTAATTCCTCTGCTTTAATTCCTAATTGAGAATTATGTCTAACATTTTCTACACTACAAGATTGTCAGCATAAAAAACTCAAAAATCTGCCAAGAAAAATGTTAGCAATTTGATTTGTGATTGTGTAAAATGTTTTAATTGCAGCATTTCTCAGATGTTAAGCCTCCTGAAAAAACCTAGACCATCCATGTTTTGAATAGCTTGATTTTCATTGTATTTCTGCAACAAAAATTGTAATATTGCATATTGCAAATGAAAAACAGTTGTCAAGGTGCTTAAATCTGCAACACCTTTTGTACAGTTGACATTATGTGACTTTTTTCCACGTTTTACACAATGATGCTTGGTGCATAGCTCTGTCAATTTTTTATTCCTTCAATTCAAAGTACCGATGCTTATATACAACATTTTTTATACAGTAACCCACACAGACATGAATTCAGTCTTGTAGACAATTTGTAGGATTGCAGGGTACAACAAAGTACATAGATTTGTTCCTCAAAAAAAATATTTATTTCAATGGCTGATGAATATCCTTTTGTGTGTCACAATAACTTTTGAACTTTGTTTGGAAGTAATGTTTCAAATATATACTTCTGGTGATGTGAATTTTTGCAGAACATAGCGGAGCGAATTAATCTTCCTGGTGGTTATCTTCTTGGTGCAGGAGCAGGTTCAAAGCATGTTGTTGGCACAAATTGTGAACTAATGCCAAATATTCGATGTGCAGGTGAAGGAACCCTAATTTGCTGTTTTCTAACCCTAATTTGCTGTTTTCTGTGTGCCTTTATGTGGTAGAAAAAGCATCCAATGAAGCACATGTTTCCTTGCCATTTTGATTTGGCTTCATTACTTTTTTGCACAGTCTAAAATGGAAATGATTATAGCTAAGTTTTCTTTGTGTTTGCAGGAGGGTCACATGAGAAGAACAATGCTTGTCATATTTCAAAGGTTGACTCAATTAGTGGGTCTGCTGTTTTGGAAAATTATGGTACCCATTACAATTCTGCCACAGAAAGCTGTTTATTGGTTAATCTGTATGGTTCTGAAGGAAAGCAAGGAAAAGTTCTTGAAGTCCGAGCCAAGCAACGCATAGGTATATACCGTAGTTTGCTTTTCCATAAAATGAAATTTGCATGTGTATCCCTCGTGTTAAAATCTGCTGCTAGACATCAGAATGCAATGCAAAAATTTCATGAGATTTGAATGCATACATTTTTGTTTACAGGTGCTGATAAAAGTTTTTCTGACTGCATGAGAAAAATTCTCAAAGCTCACTATGGGTCCAGTAAACCAGTTGGTGTGGGTGGTGCTTTTCTGGTGCAGCAGGGTAAGATAAAAATTCATGTCATGCCTGATTTTAGTTCTACCCCATTGAAAACAGATGAAGATGTCAACAACTGGTTGAAATATTATGAAGCAAGGTAGGTTTGTTTTATCAAACATTTATTTTGTGTTCGTGTGGGTTCAAAATATATCTTTCCTGTTATTTATTTCATTACTCATATATTTTTGTTTTTTAATAACACAAAATTGGCAAAAAAAGTAAAGAAACGACTTATCACCAGTGTTTGTCAAAAATCCTTTAAAATTTTCAGGAAATGAGTAAAATCACCAGTGTTTGTCAAAAATCCTTTAAATTTTTCAGGAAACGAGTAAAAACAGGAAAAGGATACGTACATTTGGCAATCTAGCAAATATTCGTATTGAGTACAGAAACATAAATCGGTTTTCACTCCTTTGGTTGCCAAGCTCTAGCATTTTCGGCGTATGCTATTCCTGTGTGGGTGTTCTTTATGCGTGCAATGTGCAGCGTTTCTCACCCAAACACCCTGTTTATCAAACGCGCATAGTGTGCAAACAAAAGATTTCTTACGCTGTTCAAAAATCAATATCTTACGGTCGCAAACTGAGCGAGAAGCATTTAAAAATTACCGTTAAACTTGCGAATATGTCGTGTTTTGATCCATAAAATTTTTTTGTATTCGAGAGTTTTCCTCCAAATCTACTGTCTTCTCTGGAGTTTCAGACCGGTTTTAGTCTTTTTCGTGCTTCTTCCGAAAAAAACGTAGTTTTACAAGTGCGATAAATTTATTATCGTGGCGCTGAAAAGTTGCTGTTTAGTGAAAATCTTTCGCATTTGTTAGTTGAATTTGTTTATTTGAAGCTCACCGTTCGTTTGTTTCTCGACCTTCGTCACTGAAGACTTGGGATTAGATCTGAGAGTGGAGCACACACACGGCTATAGTGTTACCAACCAGGTTGGTGGACATTACCACAACGATACCTCTCCCGATGAAGTAGAGTACATTGGATATTTCTGCCCAGCGGAAGTAATATACCGCGTTGACCGCCCCCTTGAAACGCATCAGATCGGCCGAGATTAGTACATAGCGGTTTCGCAAGATTAACTCAACGCGAGTCGTTTGACAAGGAGCAGTGTAGCGCCCGGCTTTGGATCGTGCTTTGTTTAGCTTGCAGTAGGAATCACATATGCTCCCAAATCTGTTTCAGTTTTAAGCAATCACAATTTTATACCAATCTTCGGATTTGCTCATAATGTTAATTTTGCTGCCATTCAAAATAGTGTTTCAAACTGCCCCAAAACGATACTCACAATCACATTGCGCAACCTTTTGCAGCGAGTATAGGATGAATATGATATGTGCCAAGTATCAATATTGTGTTTGATGTAGCAAATTTTGTACTGCTACCTGCGCTCTGCATCCGTTATATATTTAAATCAGGGATTTTTGGCAAGCGTGCTGGGGCTGTTTCCCATTTGCTCAAGACTGTAGTCGTTAAGCCTTTGCCATAGTAAGCGCTGGAAAAATCGTCCAACCAGGAAAACCGTAGTGCGTTAACCCAGCTTTAGAAATTGTGACATGACATTGAGATTTGTTAACTCGCTTAAATATGTTTGTTATGAAAATGATTGAAACAAAATTAGCTGGGCATTTTTTCATTTTACGATACATGTTAAGATTAACTGACTCGTTTGGTTCATTTGTACCTCTGGGCACTGGCCCGTGGCCCTCTTCTCGCGAAACTTGCTTTGAGACACCACGTCACGTTCTGTGATGGCGTTATTACGCAACTAAGACGTTGTGTGAAATCGGAAACCTTGCTATTGATCTATTTCCTGGTATTTTCATCCCTGGCAACGATGTTTGGTTTAATTTTTTTTAATTTTTAATACTACAGCATTTTCATTTTTTCAAGCTTGTAAAGATTTGGCTGATGCTTAAATGTAACTCTGCAAATCACATCAGAATGAGATTGTCTCAAATGTGGCCTGATTTGATAGATTTTTTATTGATTTGTTGGAAGTTGCAATAATGTTTTATTTTTTATGCTGCGTTATATTTTGCAATGAATGCGTTCCTTCTTTGATTTTGTGAATAGTGGCAAACATTACCTGTGATGATGTAACTTTCAGAGGTGAGCAAGCTCTTTCGTTTGTTGTTGATTGACCCAAGGTCGCAAGCTGATATTTTCGAGGGGGAAAATCAGAGGTGTAGTAATGGGTGGCGGAACCTTTTTCAAAGTGATGGGTCACAAGTGCACGTCAAAAAATTATAGAAAATTTTTGTGATTTGAATGGGCAACTGTGACGTCACAAGCATTGAAATAGGACGTCATTGCATACACCGTATGAAGGTCTAAATTACACTATTTTAGACAAAATTACATCACTATGAACACGTATCGATGAACCACCTGAAATTGAAATAGGCTGTCACAGGGGCGACCCAGGTCATCAGCGTGACTCGGGCTCATCATACGGTTCATTCAGACTGAAATTTCCATTTGTTTTCATTATGGCTGGCATTATCGTTGCTCTGTGACGTTATGTTATGTAACAATCACTGAGAAATTCTCATGATAACTTCTCCATTATTAAGCAACGTACGTCACAGAGCAAAGATGAGGCCAGTATGTCCTCCGCTTACTAGATTCATTCATATTAGCCCGAGTTGTTGGACAATTCATCGTTCGTTTGAAATTATTCTCGAAATGGGAACTGTCCATTGGATTGAACTTCAAATCCAATGTTCTATACAAGTCCATTGCTTCAAAAACATTCGGTCTGATATGAATTGTTATAAAAAATACTTAACTGCATAGGACAGGTCAGGCTCTAATGGATGAGAACGAGTGAAGCACAAGCGAACGAAGTCGTGAGGATGCCTACTGCGAACGATATTGTTTTATTCAGGTCACCTGCAACTAGGGTCAGACAGATAGTTGTAAAAATTTGTTATCCGGATATTTGGTCTTTGTGCTATGCGGTTAACCGGATATTCAAAAGAAGAAGTAACACGATCCTAAAGTTTTAATGATGATTAAAATTTTGACTCAGATTCGTATACAGCAGTGGTTCCCAAAGTAGGTGGTACCGCCCCCTTGGGGGCGGTGAAGCAGAAATGGGCCGTTGGGGCGCGATAGGGGACCCACTTAATAATTACATTTCTGTTGTCTTTGTAACTTTGAGTGACCAAATGTCATAAAAAACAGTATGATCAACAAACATGCATACATGTAATTTGTAAACAAAAACTTAGCGTTTTACTAAATTACGTTTTATGGTGAAATGCACGAAAAAATTGTGTTGATATGTGTGCTAGGCATGGTAGGGAGGCGATAGAAATTTGTTTGTCAGAAAAGGGGACGCTAACCAAAAAAGATTGGGAAACACTGGTATACAGCAAACCTCGGTTAATCCGGATCTTCTCCAAAACCGGATGTAAGTGGTGGTGGTACGAATGATTTCCAACGTTGTTCTTTATAAAAACCTTCGGTTTATTCGGATTTTTTAATCCGGATATTTGCCAATTCCGGATAAAATCTGCTCTATTTTCATCTCGTAATCCGGATTTTTCTGCACTTTCACGCTGTTGTGTTCTTTAGTGCATTGAGTGGTCTCTAGGAAAGATTCACCAGCACTCAGACGCAACACAAGAGGGCTTACGATCAACAACGAACGTTTAGCATTATGATAACAACGGCCGCTGCTGCACGCAACATGAGACTTTTGGTAGAAACCATTATTGCGTCACACACAGGCATAGCATATCTCGCTGCCACACCACGGTTTCAGTCTATTGATCAATGCTGAGTGTGCATGTGTAGAGCATTACCAATGAGTGGATTGTACTTGGTATAATGTCAGGAAGACATTGGTATTACTTTCCAAATAGAAGAACTGTTTGTGGACCAGTCGCAGAAATCACCGCGTCTGTCAAAATCCCAGATTTTTTCGCAGTTAAGTAATCTTAAATTATGAACCTAAGATTGTTCAGAACTGCCTGAATATAGCTGTTACTAGTCTGATGTACCACTGTAAATACATCAATCAATTCGTTTTGCTTCAGCAAACGTTTGCTGTTGGGTCGTACGTGTGTTCAATTTCACTGATTTTCCACCGATATCGCAGTATTTAGATGACGTCAGGCTAGAAACAACCATCTTCGGTTAATCCGGATCTTCGCCTAAACCGGATAAAGTCGTCGGTCAAATCGAATCCGGATTAACCAAGGTTTACTGTAATCCATTTAGCAGTCAAAATACAAAAACCCGTTACTTCTGTACTTTAGCTAGCTTTGTACAGTAGGTCTACAACGAAAAGACACAAATTTGTAATGTTTATTTTGTTTAATGTGTTCTTTAGAGATGGCACGGGCCAGCACTTTTGCAACCCGGCCCGCCCGGAGCTAACAAGAAACCAACCAGCCTGGCCCGTCCATACTAAACCACAACCTATTTTCCGGCCCGTAGCCCGTAATATACCGTAACCTCAAAAGCAAAGTAACAACACTTAAGTTTTTAGTTCACTGTCTTTGGATAATAAAACCATGTAGTTTTAATGGCTATAGATAGGTCCGCCAGAGCACTTTTGAAAACTTATTCGTCCGCCGCCTGTAACGTGACACTAGTACAGGACAAGTGTGTGCTAGGCTGCACTACGCTTGCTAGTAACATAACATACTAAACCTTAAACCCTAACACCTATTCCTAAACCAGGGGTTCCCAAACTGGGGTGCATGTACCCCTAGGCTAGTAGGGGTGCATTTGCCTATCTGAAGGGGTACATTCGAGGCTAGCAATAGAAGGGAAAAATGTTTACATATTATTCATTTCGAAATATTTATACATACATCAGTGAATATTACTTCAACATCATGATATGATTATTTGTAAATAAATTCTTGTTATTTTCCACAACCTTTCTGTCATAAGAAATTTTAGGGGTAGGCCTACGTGCTCATCTATCGAAATGCTGAAGGGGTACATGGCCAGAGAAAGTTTGATAACACCTGTCCCTAATCTAAACCCAGACCCTTCGCCACGGGGAAGTTTGGTCCCCAGGGCCGGATTTAACTGATTTGAGGCCCTAGGCTAATCCACTTGTGAGGCCCCCTCTCCCATTGTTGCGAGGAAAAATGGAAAGCGTCAATCAATTTGTGAAAATCCAAAACTGACGCTCTGAAAGTACGGCCAGTAAAAAATTATAAATCATTACTGAAGTGCCCACGATCACTGCGCTTGTTGCTGCCTTCGAAGCAAAAGCGTCCAATTGCACGGAATTGTTCAAATCCTACTTAGCTGGCGGGAGCAGGATTATTAACTGCCACCACCAAAATCGTCACAATTGAGGTGTTTGACAAAACACATGGCCGACGGTTTTTATAAGAATCACAGCTGTTTTTTCTTATCTGTGTTCAAAAAAAGCAAACACACTGCACCTATATAATATGTGTAGCGGCATAAAGACTTTAAAGCACAACGTGACGACCACGTTGCAAGTCGCTTACCATGGCTATAAAAATCTCATAGGCCTACATAGGAGTAAAACACGTCAAGTAAAACGGACCCAAATGGTTGTAACTGTTGGGTTCACTATTTGCGTATATCCTACTTTTTCAGACTGGTAAGAATCGAACACAACTAATCTCTCCCGTGAAAAGATATGAAGTTTAAAAACCAGAACCGTCGCCAGAAAGTCTTGAGTAGGGGATTTAAATTTGTGCAAGGAGACTTGACATTCTGAAAATTTGATAACATCTTTACTGATTTATACTTTTTCACATTAATATTTTTGAATGGCTGAATTCACCAATGCCCACCGCGACTGGACGACTGGTTTAACGGCGACTGGACTGGTTTAAATTTCGCTTATGATGTTATTATTATGAGTTTGAAGAAATTAAAAGCGACAATCATCGAATCAAATAAGACTGAGCATAACACATTAAACGGTTAAAAAGCTTTTTTCCTGCCTTCTTCTTAACAAAATTATCTAAGAATTCATTACAATTTGTTTGCCTAAGTTTGTCACGTTTAACGTACCAAATGCTTAGTGTGGACAACCTATCTTGGAACATTGCGACCCTCTCATTTTTAATTCTTTGGAATCTTGAAAAGGACCTTTAGCCTGAGCAGTTAGCGACCATCAAGCTGAGCAATAAGGCTTCGCGTGGTTGGATAAACCAAGAACCACTAATCTAAGGCTTTCGACCCAAACGCGCTCTTGCCACTTTTTTGCTGTTTCCCTGTCTCGTTGGGGAAGAGTTCTGCGGTTGCCAGTTGGCAAAGTAACTTTTGCTTGCTATTCAAGCTCATCAAGATCTTTGATTTGCCTAGCATGGGAGCAGTGGAAAATTTTCATTTTCGGGACCCTAGGCTATTTTAAATTGGGGACCCTTCTGGAAGGCAGAGGTGGCCGTAGTCACATTTCTAGACTTGGATTCCGCTCCTGTTCCAAAATTTTTGAATCCGGGTCAGACAAATTTTCAAAGTTGAGAATCCGACTCCTAGACTCCAGCTACCATCGATGTAACAGAAATTCAGGATGTTTTTACTGAAGAAATTGCATGGATGAAAAAGCTTACGCAGACTCTGGCTACTGCCGAAAATGACAAGTGGCTCCGGGTCCATTTTTCACAAATTTTTGACTCCGGATCCGAACCCGAAAGTAAAACGCAGGATCCTGGCGGTGTTGACTGACTCCGGCACTCCGGAGCCGTGACCACCTCTGTTGTAGACCCTTATGGCACGCTAAAAAACATTGGTTTCGTTTTTTCATTAACAGTCTGTACTGCATCTGCTTTGGCAGTGGTTTTCTTTCGCTTGCTAGAACCACTCACATATGTACGTTTTGACCTTATGAAGTTAATGCAAGTAAGCCTACTGTAGATCCAGCGTTATCCTGATTACTTTGAAAAAAAATATATCAACTTATGTGCGAAGCTCACTTTGCTAACTAAGCTAATAAGTTCAAGCTTCAAATTGGCCTTACTAATACATCAAGATATGTGTCTAGTTCAACAGTAATTAAAAACTTTTTCTATGCATTGAGCTGTAGAAAGGAATGGCCCAAGATTGCTGCAAAACAATTGAAGTAAGAGAACATCCCAGCTTATCACACGCGGTATTACAAAGAGTTAACGTTTTGCTCCATTGAATATCTGCAGCTTTGGCTACAGTGCAGGCCAGTCTTGCTTTACCCCGTATCTTACGCACAAAAAGCAACAAGAGCATGGGCGTCGGAAAGATTTTTTCTGGAGGCGTACCATTAGCGGATTTTCCCACCATAAAAATTTTTCCAGGGAAACAAACTTGATAAAATTTCATTTTTCCTTCTCGAAACCACGAAAACGACCATTTTTTGCTAAAAATGTAATATAAAAATGTCAACTTTCAAAATCCAGGGGTGCCCTGGCCCTCCTTCCGATGTCCATGAACAAGAGAGAGATCTGGGCTGAATGAAAGGACCGCACGTCACTGGCGTCGGGTAAAAATATTGATTTAGGCGTTTTGTTCCACACAGACGTAACAATAACCGATTCTCAACGCCGGAAAAAGAGAATGCTCATCGCAATTTATTTCAATTTTCTATAGAGATCTTTTGTTAGCGGCATAGTGAGGTAAAAAACGTGCGTTGAGCCAAAACAAAAATACGAATATTATTGCTTGCAAACATACTGGAAATTTCCCTTACTCCCAAAATTTGGGGCCCCTCACAATCGGGGGTCCTAGGCTTAAGTCTGTTTAGCCTAATGGTAAATCCGTGCCTGCATGGGAGCGGTACAAACTTGCGCAAGTACTTAATAGCAATCTGATTACTGAATGAATTTACAGAAAGAAAATTCAAATAGAAAAAAATCGCATGTAAAAATACCAATCGCGCTTGACGCCATACAAAATTTACTGTATTGCTCAGTCACCTAAGAAACAATTATGCTTTTATTGTGGGATACTGCTGGTAACCCCACACATAGCTCTTATCTATAGTACAACCTTAAGCTTTGATCAGCTGCAGTGAGGTCTAAGCCAGGGAGAAACTTAGCTGAAAGGAGCCCACTGACCAACACTCAGAAAATAGTTGAGAAACAACAGAAAATCCGGTATCGAACGGCCATACCAGTGTTTCTCAAACTTCTTTGTTCGATCGCCTCCTTTTCCCTCTCGACGCGTCGTTTTCGTCCCCCCAACCCTTGATAAAGCAAACACAAGGTAGAAAATTTAAATAATTTTATTTAAACAAGTCATTAAAAAGCTGAACTAAACAATTGCGTCGTTAATATTATACTTGGAAGCTCTACTTGTTTCTTGAGCATCAGTATCAACCTGTTCCTTCCTTTCTATTAACTGCGGTGATTCTTGTCTACCCATATCTTCAACTTAAGTACAGCCTGTGCACAAGTGACAGAAATCAGCACGCATAGATGTTATTTAATGGAAATCGATTTCGC
>JGI24022J15233_10007701_pt1 | contig 11911 bp, 7 predicted proteins | sample Ectturendosymbi2_FD_15233 | JGI IMG/M metagenome (IMG submission 15233)
GCTAAAACGTTGGTTTGGAAACAGGACTATGACGTCAAATTGTGACGTCACAAACAGCGCACACCAAATACAAATGAATACCCTATGCCCCTGAATGAAACCCCCCCATGAAAATTTTCTGCGTACGCCACTGACACCGACTCCACCTAAAAACCTCCGACTCCTTGCGACTCCGCAACCCTGGTTCTACGTCGTAAAAGCACAATGTAGATTGAACACCTTCAGGTTCAATTAGTGGTGTTTGGTAACAAGGTTAGTATACCGAAGTAGACTTTTTCTACTTCGGTGCATACTTGAGTGGTATTCATAGGTACTTCTGCATTTAGGCCTTAAGTAGAAAGCCGTTGCCTGTTCTGGTTGCAAGATATGTTGCGTTAACGGACATTACAGACGCTTGAAAGCAGTCCTTTTTGGTAGTTTGAGATTGAGGTTGGGGTGGCACTCGCAGCCTTTGGAAACAGGATTTAAACGAGGCTAACGTCTTGATTTTTAAAACTTTGTTCAGCTTGTACTAAAACTAAAGAAATTGTGTGGACCGTGATTCCAAGAACTCGCATTTCACTGCCTTAAATTGCACTACTATAGTTTGATGGTTACTTTTCTATTTTCAAACTGTGTAATTGAAAAATTTTATGGTTTCCACTTCTTACCAAACTTGGATCAATTTCAATTGGGATAGAATGAAATTAATTATACCTTTTCGTTTAATTCTAATTGAGACTTTTTGCTCTTGTTTAATTGCAATTTGTGAAAAGTTCAACCAAATTAAAATATCTTCCAAAAGCTTCGCAGAGTCCGAACAAATGTTTACCCAAACCAGAGTTGCATGTGCCATGTTACCTGCCACGGTAAGTAGAGAAATAGAGCTCATCAAACGACTAGCACCGTCGCTTGTGACAGGTTCTATAAATAAATATTGCTGTGCTTACTTATTTAATGATTTTCAATTCCAAAACGGCTAAGCTTAAGAAACTACAATACACTGCAAAAATTAAGGCATTTTGAAAATGAATGATCAGAAAGACTCTCCTGAAACCACTGTCGAATCACTTCCACAACTATTGTCTAATTTTTTAGAACTTTAACCAGTATTGAGGCTCACTGTAACTACTGTAAATAAATTTAACCAAATCAACATTTCATTTGAACAAGCATTTGTAGTTTTAGATATCCCTGTATTTCATATAGGCCTACATATCTGTATGTGCTGTTTTCATTTTCTTATTTTATTAATTGCAAGTTTAAGATCATATAATATCATTCGCAAAATTAAAGAATTATGGTAAGAGCAATGTGTGGCCCGAAACTGATGGACAAAAATAACCCTGCTGAATTGATAAACATGCTGAGGTTAAGATAGACTGGAAAATCTGGCAAAAGCAAGCAGGGTACGATGGTACGGACATGTTTTGAGGAGAGATGGATCCCCGAGTTTCAAGGTGGAAGGTCAAAGAAAACGGAGAAGACCACGGAAGACATGGGGCAAGTAAAAAAAGAGATAAGAGGAATTGGGTTGCAGAAAGAAGACGCCCTTAATTGATCAAGCTGGATGAAGTAAACCTACACATGTCAGAAAGGAGGTAAATCCGGCCACCCCCGTTTAACGGGGACATACCGGATCAAAATTGAGCTACTACTACATTCCCAATAATGTCTCGATGATTGTTGTGCAAAGTATTGAAATAACTCGTTTTACTGGTTGTATCATTTCTAGCAACAGTCGTGTGTTTTTCTTAATAGAAGAGCTTGGGGAACTTGGGAGTTTGCAATTATTGCCACTTACTTAGGTCATTTACGAGCACAAGGTAAACCAACAGGATTGCTGTGCGAGTTATTTCCGAGTGGCTGTGATACTAGGTTTATTACAAACTCCTAATCTACCTTATGTTGAAATGCATGAAATGGTCCACATCAACGCATCTTGCTATTTCTCGGCAAAGGAGGCTCTGAACTGCAAATAAAATTGGAGGAACTGTCATTAGAAAGAAGTCAACACATCGCGATTTCTCAAGCATTCGCATGGAAGCACGGCCACACGCTAAAACCAACAAGAATACGTGTATTTAGGTAATAATGGAACGGCAGGAACTTTGCTAAATAACCGCTACTAAGCGAAATAGACAAAGCACAGTGGTTTTCTGCCTGCACAGGTTTGAAAACAAACAATTTTACATACATTTTATCAACATACCTGCACTTGTAAATTTCATGGACAAAAAAACGAGATGTTGCTTGGATCAAGTGACAATTTGCGCAACATACCAGATCGTGCAGAACACTGACTTCCTTGGTGCACGTAACCTCTATTACTATCTTAATAATTCGACTTATTTTGCCTCTTAAGCATTTTCGCCGAGTTCCGATTTTGTAAAAAGATTGCTCAAACTCAAAGCATTCGCGAAAAAAATAAATAATGCTCGAGGTGAACAACACAAGGCGAATAATGGCGTCGCTCAGGATCAATCAAACGGTTTGAAACAAGCGCCCAAGCCTTCTGCATATCACAATTTAATCGAGTTGAAAACGGTTTGAACACAGATATCAAACCATCTTTCTAACGCATTTCAACCACGAGCAAAACACTTCTTTTTACTTTTGAACAACAAACATGAAGGTTTGCTTTGAAGTTCCAAAACGATTGAAAATAACTGTATGCCAAACTAGTTCACGGCCAGAAAGAAGCCAGGATTTTTTTCAGGTAACTTTTCGCTTTGCAACAAACAAGCATAGAAGCAGAACACGCAGGTAAACACTGCAGTAAAAATCTCGACCGACGAATACGAATGAAAGACATGGACAGTTCACACTAAAACAAAAGCACGTAACACGTTCGGATGGAGATCGAGGAAAATTCCCGCGTGTTAAAATTTCTCGCATTTTCAGGGCGACTACCCAAACGCTAGGACGACTGTTTTTGGATTGTACCAAACGATGAATTCAAACATTTTTACAACATGCGCTTTTTCCCATAAACTTAAGAAAACCTGTCATGGGTAAGTTTTTCAAAACCGGACCGATCTACATTGTTCAAAACATAAGTATTATAATTACCCCAAAGATATATAAAAGTATTATATAATTACCCCAAGATATAACAAAAGTATTACAATTACCCCAAGATACAACAAGAGTGTTACAACTACCCCAACCAACATACACTGGATACATCTGTTTGATCGCGAACACAGCTTTTGCAAATGACAAACATTTGAGTGAGAGTAAAGCAGATATTTGGTTGCGTTCACTTACTAGTGAAAGCATTCAACCGTAAAAAAGTTAATCGGTACAGATGGGCCCAGCGCAACATTCACAGAACCAATACCATGAGGCCAACTTGGGCAACCTCACCACTTTTTCAGCGGTTCAAAAGTGCTAGTTGATTGGTGGCAGTGCAGTTCTCGAATCTTCTCTGTAATCAGGCAGCGGCCCCTTGACTGCTGGTGTCGATTCTAACATGCCCGACGAACTGGCAGCGGCAGTGTTGCGCCTTGAATCTTTGTTGGACAATCTCGACCTGCTTGCCATGCTTGACAAGCGTCTCTTGCTCTGTCGGGTGTCTGAGGATGTACAAGACGAACATCTGGTGATCAGTTTGCGAATTAAACAACATGGGGTATCTGCAAAACTTAAAATTGATTAGGTATCGATTTCAGGCAGGCATTCGATCTGACAAGGCTGAGCTTGGACAAACGAATTAGTCCTTTCAATTGGTTACCAGCAAAGTAGAAAACTGTGGACATCCCCCCGGAAAGCAACTCTATTCGTGATTGTCCCACCCAGGTGTCGCAGCCTCGTGTAACATGTAGCAATAGTCAGTGCGCGGAAACGTCGATTCTCCGAAACTCAGAACCAAACTTTTTACTGTTTCATGACATAAATTTCAAAAAGGTTCAGTTGAAACGCTGTAGTGAATACGTGATCGCTTGGTTTCCACGACAACACGTGAGCAGAGCGCCATAAATTAGTGGATCGATCTTGACGAGTTCTGTTAATGCAACATGCATTGCGTCATATGTTTCTCCTATTGAAGCGTTTTATTGGTCCTATATGAGTTTAGCGGTAATTTTTTATTTTAACGCCATATTAGATAATAGAACACAAATAACACACCAACCTTTCGGTCGTCTGTTTGCAATATTCTCCGCAAACGCTGTCAACTTGTCCAGTTGTACACGCAACGAGGAACCAATAGTAAGTAAGACACCGGATCGCTCCTTGGTTTCTTGTTGCAGCTGACCGATGCTACCCAGGATTGTTTTATCCTACGATCGTAAATTTAACTTAAGTGATCCAATCAGTAAAACATTTCTTTTTTCCTACATCGCAAGCATTTAGTTCATTTGCAGCATGGTGAATTAATTTTTGATACGCATGGAGTAGCACGCACGGCAACCAAAATTGAAGCAACCTTAAGTTTTCTTTAGAATTAAAACAATATAACAGCCGAACAAAATCGCATTTGCTTCATAATTCAGTAGGCTTGCTTTCGAACCCTATTATCCGTGCTTGTTGAGATATCTCACTGGAGTTACTTTTTGAGAACAGCGCGCAGCAACATGGCTCACTTGTGCAGCAGCACAACGCATTGATCAGTGCGGCAATGTAAGCGTTAGAAGTAAGACCTACATTAATTTTGTTGCCGTTACGGTGCCACAATAGCTGCACAACTGCATAAAGCTTATCACCAGCTTTTTAGTCAGTGGATTGATTTGTTTACTACGGGCGATTATAATTCGATGCCTTCAATTTTGGCATTACAGCCACCGAAATTACGAACATAAGATTTGAAAAGTTCTGCAATTGTTCACTTACGTTCAGTATACCGAAAATAACTGTTATCTATGTTGGTTATATGCAGGTTTTTTAAGGTTTGACCCTGCTGACCACAACGGCATTTTGAGAGACCGCAACCATTTTATCTGAGTACCGAGGTGGTCGTAAACCAAAGTTTTAGTATATTCTGATGGTGCAATAAGCGAGTTTCTACTGTATTTTGAGAGACTGTTGGAAAATTTTGAGAGAGCATTTTGGTCTCTCAAAGCACCTTAAAAACACTGGGTATATGTATAAACGTTATCTAAACGCGACCAAACTCCACAGCGTTTGACAAATGAAACTATTAAGTTCTTATTTTAGTCTTTTTGCATCGTTAAACATACGATAGATTTCAAAATTACTAGACCCTTCGTGAGGCTGTGTGCACGACCAATAATAAACTATCTGAAGAAGCAAAGAATCTAAGTCTATGGCGACGCGTCAGACTAAATGCTAAAATCATATTCTGTCAAACAGAAGATTTTTATACAAATTTTCACATATGGATAGAAATCTTCTCTTACGCAAACTAGAATGTTGTAGTTTAAATCATATACCTACCCAAATAGTTTAACACTGAGCTACTGCTGCATTTCTGGCAGCTGGGTCTGCGTCAGGTTCAATCGTTGCAGTTGTATCGCAACCAGCGAAGCGCAGTACAATCGCAAGTGCCGTCCAAATATATTCTCGTAATGCTCTCGCAGCAGAAGAACCCGAACACAAAGCAGGCTTGCATGGCGCACCTGGTCGGAGGAATTCTCCTCCATCTCGACGCACTCTTTCCAAGCTTCCGAAAAGCGACGACGGATGTTGCTCAGCTCCTCGTGGAGGACGCGCTGGTGTGCAGCGTGCGCCAGCATGTCGGAGGCGAGCACTTCCATGTCGTCATTTATCGATTGGTTGTCCTGATGACACATAACGAAAGGATCAGCAGCGTCGTGGATGGCGCCCTTGCTTAAACAGACGCAATGCAATCTCCTTGTTGCGTTCAACTGCGATTTTGATCCCACTACTATGAAATACACCTGCGCCGCAGAAGCTGAGGCAGACTTGCTTTCATGGCAGAACACCAAAGCCGTTTGGGAATTCGTTTGGGCCGCCCGCATCGCAAAAAATATGTTGCTGAAAACGAAAGTAAGCTTAATCGCTGTTCCATCCTATCATAAAAAATTTAAAAGTTGATGTTGTGTTGCGTCCGTGCATTTTACTCACTTTTTTCAAGAGATAACAGCGAAATTAAATCAGATTAAACTGTTTGCGATATTTTGCATCAGCTGCTGTTGGGAGATTTCGAAACGTGAAACACTATACAACGATCGCACAAGTTTTTGTAGGAATGCGAAACCTTTCATAGTAAAGTAAGGTTGGAAACACGTGTTTTGCTTTGTACTATTCAACTCGCTTGTAAACGTTTAGAATCAAAATTGCCAAGACAACCATCCAAAGCAAGTGCATTTTATCTTAAGCCTACTGCGTCATAATACCGCACAAGCTGTATCGGTTACGAAAATATTTGCTGAAGCTTGCAGAGCGAGTAACACGCCAATGCTTCGCTTAATTGAGGAAGCTCAGTGTAAAAGTTATTGCAGTAGAACACTTCAAATGAGTAACTATCGTGAACGCTTTTTTATACATATTGAGTATTTTCTGCACATTGCTTTCGTCATAACTACAGCTAGAGAAGCAGACAGTAAAAAATGTGTGAGGTGAATTATCGACTTTGACAACGTCTTAGTACATATGAGAAGGTAAACGTGATTCGCATTACGCATTGCTGCGCAAAAACAAACATGGTCTTGAGAACAGAAAAGCGCCGAGTTAACTATTACGTCCGTATAACTTTGTATACACTTTTCCTGAAAAAATTCACCTTATCGCCAGATGATCGACAATTAAAAAAAAGTTTTTTACAGAATTTAGTGTGCTGCCGTGCGACAGAACAAAACCCAAACTTCGAAGATTCATACCTCCTCAAACCTTTGATTCTCTTTGTTGACATGCTCCAATTTCATAGTAGCTTTATAAATATCGGCCTCGATTTGCGTTCTTTCCTCGGCATGCTGTTCTAACTGAGTCACAGCATCTTGCTGCTTTTCTTTGATGGAAGTTTTGAGTTCATCCTGCAACGCATTAAAGCACAGTGCTAAGGTTCTGCTAAACACGGGTATTTCTGCAGCATTAACGAACTCCGAGGTTATGGTTTCTACCCCAGCAAGATAATATGAACTGTGCAACCGAACTCTGCAGCACTTCAAAAATTACCGATTGATTTGTCGCACAGATTGGAATACGACAAGCAGCCTATCCACAACTGCTGTTTACTCTGCTCACGAAAACTATTCAGTGAGCCGCATATGGTTCAAAAAAATGTTCAAAAACCTACAAGAATCGAAATTGCGCAACAAAAGCAAAGTTTATTTTCTCGTCTGAAAGCGAACGAATGGCTGAGCTATTTATTACAGACAATTTGGATTGACGAAAAGCTGAAGCTGCTGTTTCGCTGAAACGCCGGCATAGTTTGAAACAGCAGCGGTTGAGCAAAGATTTAATGTTTCTTGTTGGCGGCATCTGCAATTAGTGTGCAGTGAATTAAAGGTTTTTATCACAGTTGGCTGAAAATCGTTTCAACATCAACACACATATTGCGCGGTCTTGCGATTTCACACTCGAGGCCAAAGCAAAGCCACAATAATTTGGGATTTCGGACCTGCCTCCCGGCCTTACTGTGTCTGTATTGACAAGTGTACTTGCGTTAAGGCCAAAAAATAAAAATTGTTGTTGTTAATGCCGTATGCTTCGATAACTAACTTTTAAACAAAACCAAGGAACATTAGATCAGTTAAATGGTCTCAATCAACCGCAAGCTATTCAAGTCAATAGTTTATCATCAATGAGCCGTGGACTAAAACTAGAGTGTGACATATTTGGTTACCTGTCACAGAGAAAGAAAAATAATATATTTTATTTATATTTTAAAGACAATAATTGTACAGGCTACAAATCTCCACTCAACCTTTTCAGTTTTAATCTTCCTAATTACTTGTTTTTTATAAAATTCCTTCTCGTGGCACTTGCCAAACCTTGCCAACCGCTGCTTTAAAATTTGAAGTTAACCTTCTTCATGCGTTCTTCAAACGAATTATGAATAACATCGTAGCATTATAACCACATAATAAATACAAGCCCACAGCGGTCGTCCTACTTCGCAATCTGCTCACGCTTTGAAAAGCTATGTTTTCCTACTATCCTGACATGGCGATGGCGTCATCAACTTAAGAAACACAAAAACAACGCAATCCCACGTCTGTGTCAATACATTGCCACCAGAGGTCTCATGGCTTGTTCGCATAGGGTTAACTAACATAGTGGATGGAGTTTCGTCTTTAAAATATGCAAGCAAGTTAGCACACTACAGGTTCATCTGAATAGTGTATATATCGAGTGTATGGAACGTGTTACACATCTCGTCTAGCCTCAGGCAATATCGCTCTTGTGGGTAGTAAAGAAACTCTGGCTCTTGGTATAGGGCATCTTGGTCATTGTTCAACCACAGCAATATATTCTTTAGAAAAGGTGGTTTATAAACTCAACCCAGTTTAGAGTTACATTTCCGGCTTGCGGATCCGTTCAAATTCACAACGGGTGTACATTTCCGAATGGGGTTTTATCTGGCTACTTGTTGCTAGCGGTTCACTTAAAGTTGGTCTAACTTGTCAGGACAACCTGGCGATTCGCCGGCATCATTAATGTAAGTCAGGTTTGGGTAGATATGTTGTGGTAGTCAAGATTGTATTTTATGTGAAGCGTACTTTGACAACCAAAGATACTACGTTACTGCATCGCAATCTGGGCGGCTCGTGCTCTCTGCATCCCAGTCAGCACAGCTTTCAAACAGCAATGCAAACAGAGTTGAAAGTTCTGACAAAATGTATGACTTTGTCCTAATAAAAAGAACTGTTTTGGTAAATATTTTGTAGTTTTGGTGCTTACATTGCAGTTCAGCTACCCCACCCAACGGATCCAGTATGAATTTAACCGCATTCCGTATGACGTTAGCACCGGACTGCAACGCGTAAGCCGGGTCTTACCGTAATTCGTGTTATGTGTAAAATCGCCAAACTCCCGTATACAACATAGTTGGATCAATTACAATTTGTAATTGCGCTAAAAGTTAATTAAAATTATAATTGAGGCTTTTTGTTTCTGTGTAACTGCAACGTATTTGCAAATTTGATGGAGTTTTTGCAATTGCAATTGTAATTGAAGTTATGTGACTGATCCAACTCTGGTACATAAACCTTTCCCAAAGATCTGAATGTGGCCAAAAGCAGGACTATTGACGAGCATCAACAAATATTCCAAAGAATGTGAGTATTTCTCAACATCAGGTTAGACATTCATGAAGGCATTTATTGATTTGATGTGTAAGCTGTGCTGGTGCGCTTATGATGGACAGCGGTGAAGATTTTCTGTTGGAATGAGTGTGAATCGGACACTGTCGAAGCTGACAATTCCTTCATATACGACTGAGTGAAAAGAGAAAAAAGTTGCAATCAAATGAATAAACTCCTTTTGAGTAGTTTTCACTCGCAAAAGTTTACTTCACACTGCACTGGTTGCACAATTTCACACCTGATGATTATCAAGTAGAAACGTGCGGCATTTCATAAACGACTGAGCGGGTCGTTAATGACCAGAACGAAAATTTAGAAATACCAACAACCTATTATACATGGCACACTAATGTTACTTTCCGTGTATTCGTCAAGTGGCTTATAAACACGAAATACTGATATCTGTAACTTCAACATAAAAAATCACACTTTTCTTCAGAACCAGGGTGGGTTGCTAGAGACCCATAAACTCTAAGCACGGTTGGCCGCTCTATATGGGTCGCTAGCAACCAGCGGCGTAACGAGAGGGCAAGGGGGGGCACAATTCCCCGGGCGCCGAATCAATATGGGGCGCCAAAAAGTCCCGACAATGTCACAAGTACTCTCTTCAGTACCTTTGCTTCGGAAAGACCTCAGGTTCGAATATGGGGGCGCCAAACATGCTTCTTGACCCGGGCGCCATCTAACCTCGTGACGCCCCTGCTAGCAACGAAGTTAATGAGAGCTTAGACGTTTAAGGGTTAAGGATGTAAAAATGAAGTAACGCAGCAATTCTCGATTAACCAAGTGGACAGAGTTGTGCGCGAAGCAGAATGCATATTGGATTGTCTGGGTCAAACTAGGAACACAGGATTTAACTGTTTGGTCCACACAAAACCGCGAATCTACTCTTTACAAGCGCTTTCAAGTCAAGGTGCGTTTGCGAAGTAAAAGGCAGTATCTTTGTCAGCCTCAAAACAGAAAAGTTCATGCTACAGCCATAGTTGTACTGATTAGACTTCACTCATCACCATCATGATTCGCTACTAATGTGGCAAATCAAGACAAAGAAACCAACAGGATCATATATCATCAAAACAGCGCAGTTCATTAGACGTTGTATTTACCATGGGTTGTTCGAGCTTGTCCAGTTGTAATTTGATTCTTTTCAACTTATCGTCGGCACTTTTTTCTTTGTTCCTGACGCTGATAACCTCTTGCTTGAAGTGGTTGTATGATTTAGTTTGTTCGTCGATGTCGGTCTGAAGCTTTTTCATTGCGGGTTTTTTCTCTAAAACAGATAATTAATTGTTATTTCACGCGGTTCCACCAAAACCTTAATATTTCCACTGGAAACTGATAAACAAAAGAAAGTCGAGTAGGTGCAAACGACATCAGATCGATGCATATTCTGCCTCATCGACAGTCTGTTTATGCGGAAAAGAAACATAAAGCGATTTGTTACCTTTTTACAATTTATTCAGGAAAGAGTTTTTTGGAAAACTTGGTTGGCGCTGACTTCGCGGAACAACTTAGACGTTGCTCAGCTCTAGTGCAATGACCGTAATGCACATGTCAAGTAAGAGCATCACAGTGCGCGCAGTATATTACGTACCAGAATTCGTCTCCATTCGCGTAGAACCTTTATCATCAAAGATGCTGTATGGTTTATTTTTAATCTTCCCCTGCATAGATCGCAGTCAGGATGTTGTGAAGTAAATCGAGTCGTATCAGCCACGATCAAAACCCACGACTTGTATGGTTCAGGTTCATTTTTACTGGGTCACTTAAAAATTTTGGAGATGCCAGCAATTATAATGATCGACGGCAAGATGTTTTTGTTACTTTTCAAAGCAAGTTTTTTGTTCGCAAAAAAAACTTCACTCCACCTAAGACTTGTTTTCGCCTGCGCCCCTGGTATCGATGTGTTGAGTCAGGCGCTGCATTCAGTGCGCAGTGTGGAACCTATTACAGGGGATGCTGTCGCAAAATTTTAAGAAGGTGGATATACTCGAGTTACGATAAAACATAACTTTTTAAAAGAAGGTACTATACGTGTTTCGCGGGTTTAATTTGACCAGTGATGTTATTTTGATACCCAATAACTTTTCAATGATAGTTAAAAAATCAACTACTTGTTGACATTTTCGTGCCGAAGAATAATTGACCCACCTTCTAAATTAGTCGCACTTCGAAACCTCGTTAACAGCCATCATTGAAAACAACTCGACACGAGCGTGAGGTTAATCTCACACGTTTCACAAAGAGAGGTGAGAAAATAATGAAATGAACGACAATCCCACAAATGTGAGGCAACCTACAACTAAGGACAAAATTGTATTCTGGTTGATCGCATTAGAAGCATGCGTGAGTTTTACCAAAAATATAAGGAGGCATACATCGTATGTCTTCGACTAGTACCCTGGACAGTATATCTCTGATAGTATACTATTTCACTGTAGACAGGCACCAGACACTCTAGTGACTTATTCCCAGCATTATAAATACACGTTAGCAACTACTGTATTTCACCGGGAAGCAGTAGCGTACCCAGCCTAAAAATTGGGGGGGCAAAATATTTCATTTTAGGCGAATAACACTATTTTGTTTGGGATACCGCTTCCCAAAGCACAAAATGACTATATGTTCTAAACATTTTGAGGGGGCATGCCCCCCTGGCTACGCCTATGCCGGGAAGGCATACATTTAGTTTTTCTTGATTT
>JGI24022J15233_10007703_pt1 | contig 11909 bp, 7 predicted proteins | sample Ectturendosymbi2_FD_15233 | JGI IMG/M metagenome (IMG submission 15233)
ACGGCCTGGTAGCCTATATAGGCTAATTGCTGATGGTGCTTTGCTTCCAAAAAGTACTGTAGGACACCACGTTTGCTGGAATGCAACCTAATCGTATTTCAACTGCAGAAAGTTGGGTGCTATACTGTAGTAGGTATCTGTAGGATTGTGTAATAATCCCTTTGTGTTGTCTGACGCATGCTGAAACGTTGCAGAAACCTGCGCAAAGAAATGATTTGTAATCCTGGCATAATCAATGTTTTTGCCTTTCATCAACCTAGCAAGCTGGGTTTTGTGAAAAGTAATGAATACTGTGGCTCTTAAGTGTTGTCGCAGAAGACTGAATCTCCGTTTGTCATTTGTAACTGGAAAACCTACAGCTCAACAACGACCAAAAGAATTAGTTTACTCGTGAAGCTATCGCCGCTAGCCTCAAGTCAGCATCACAGAACATCCAACCCAGTCGTTCTGCAGCGCATGTAAACGCACAGCTGCAACGTTCTCGTTTTGGTTCAATTGCACTGAGCTCTTTTGACGTCAAAACTCCCTTCGAGCGCACTTGCTAGCACGACCATGTAAATAGGCCTATTGTTGCGTAAGCGTCATGAAGTAGCCCTTGGGTACTACGGGTAGTCATAATATGGCCCACCGGTTACTTCTCATTTGGCCCTCAGAGCAATTTGAGTTTGAGACCCCTGGCTTAAGGTATAAATACTACGTTTCTAATTACTTTGTTTCTACACCAAGAGAAACATTCAATAAGTTGTATACAAGAGGAATGACCGTCGTGACATGTGCAAGTCAGACAACACATTTTAAACATGCGTAATATTCCAATTTAAGAGAAAATTGGTCGAGAGATATCTTTAGCGCTGGCAGATAAAAAAAATGACATAATTTTCATTTCTAGAGTAGTTGTTGATGTTGTTCAAGTACAAGTTAGCCAATTCTGTACAATTTACTTAAAAGGTGAGAATGATACTCAACTTGTTTTATGTAAATGCAATCGCTGAACGTGTCCGTTCTCTACTTAATCAATACATTTGCCAAGATCTGAAATGAACTATTCACTGCCATGTGCTTATAGAAAGTTCCTTCCACGGACATTATATCAGCTTGTGGAACTTACTTTTCTTAATTTTTAATCAATCAGTTGCGCAAAAACTTGGCTGTGAAAACGTTAAAACGTCTTTTACCTGGTCGGTTTGAATTCAGAATGTTCTAATTTCAGGCGATGCAGTTATACGATGTGTCCGACGTAGTACCTGTCAACTTCATCTTTTTTACTGTCAGCGCTATTCTTGCTGGTGCTATGTTCTATGAAGAATTCAAGGGGGTGCAATTCGACCGTGTATTCATATTTCTTTTTGGATGCATTCTCTCCTTCATAGGCGTTTATACAATCGCTCACCAGTAAGTACAAAACCGTAGTGGAATTAGCATATATCAAATGTACTTCATCCGCAGCTGTTACTAAACTTGCAAAAGAGTAATACTATTCGAAAACGCTTAGCAAAATTCTTTGATCAGGAATCAGAAGCCCAAGGTACATTTTAAATCGTTTGCCATTTGAAAGTTACAGTGGAATGACTCAATAAGAACCAGCTGCGTCAGAATCCCATCTTACCCGGCAAGTTGAATCATTTAAAGCCACCCTTCTGCTGTTTGCACTGAGCGTCAGGGAACTACATTGAGGCTTTAAAATTACTGTTTTTTGAAGTAACTCAGTTTTTTCAATGAAAGTTGTCCTTTTCCCCACCGTCAATTATGGTTTTCTCGAACACTACAGCAACACAGTAGCACTCATGTAGTTCATTTAATCTGGTACGTGTTACACGTGATCTTTTGAATGTGTTTGGACAACATGTGTTTGAACAACAGATTCAACAGATTGCTGACAAGCACTGTAGTGATGCTTATATAAATATTTAGCTGCGTCAGCCCCCCTACGCCACTCCCGCACATGTGCAAAACATGTCAAAATATTTTTGGATTTGTAATTCTATACTTTTGGAAAATGTCTTAAAAGTTTTTGCGACAATCAAAGCTATGATTATAAAGATGCCAACCTTATACCGACGTCCACCACGAAAGTAACTAAAGAGGTATCTCTGTCTTTGTAAACTTTATCCTGGTTTTGTTTCTTTGCTGTTAAATTAAAAAACAAACTTTCTGAAAATAGAAGCATTTTCACTACCGAAATTTCGTTATTTTTTATTATAAAAATTGATGCAAGAAAGGCAAAAAATTGCTTAACGTTTTGAGTTGTTTATGTGTTGATTTTAGGTGAGAAAATGACAATTTTGTTCTTGCAAGAGTAAAAAAGTATGCATACATGTACCGCGTTCCTCAACATACGAGTTACTTAAAGTCTTTTCACCCCAAGGAACAAGTACAAGACGGCTATGGAAGAAGAGCAACGAAAACGGACATCAACCAATGACAGCGGTCTAGACAGCGGATCCTCGTCTGCTGATATGTCTGACGCAAGTGTCGACTCGTCTGACCTGGTTTCAATAAGCGACGACGACGTTCTAAGCAGCGGTAAAGAAAAATTTATCAAGAAACCGCAAGGTGACGCTACAGAGCTGAGAAAGTTTGCTGCGTGCAACTTGACTGGTGTTGCCAGCACCTCGTGTGTCACGACCACTTCCTTGAAACAGTTTGTCCGTGACTTGAAATCAACAGAAACTATACATAGAGTGCAGCCAGAAATGTCTGAAGATTCAGACTATTAGCGCCAAGAAGTGTTTAACGCACGTGCATACACAAACACACACATGTAATAAGGTGCTCTGCTGAAGTAGATCGTAAGATACGGCCGTGTCACTACGGTATCTTCTTTTGCAATGCAAAACCAAGTGCAAACGGTTTTATCATAAATTTTATGCTGTGTTATTATTCGTTGATCACACAATTTGTACTGTAGTTACTTTGTAGTTCTAACATTTCTGAGCATGACTTACAACTAAAAAAATATTGCATAAGCTAATTCGAAGACAATATTAGCTTGTCCATGTGCTGCTAGAAAATAAACAGATTATTGGGCGATTATCCGGTGGCTGAAGTAAAAAGTCTATGCAGCAGCTCCGTCAAGCTGGATCTACAAATCTTCAACACGCACTTATTAATTCATTCCGTCAATAACGGACCGGATTTAGGGGAGGGCAAGGGCCGCCGGATTTAGCTCAGGGCCAGATATAGGGAAAGGCAAAGTGGGCACCTGCCCAGGGGCCTCCACAAACTGGGGGCCTCGACAGTCAAGAGCTGTGATCGGTTAATTTAACATATTTAGTATGAATAACATAAAAATAGTTAATAACAACAGTATTAGGAAGCCAGTAAAGTTTCTTGATAATAGTATTTCCTTGACCTTAAGTAATATTTCTTTGAGGTAGTGAGGCTTTCTACACAAAGGTTGCCCTGAGGCCTCCACATGTGTAAATCCGGCCCTGAGCGTGCTGTCGAACCGCGTAATCCTGGCGTGCCGAAGTAGACAAAGAGCAGCCATGCAACGAAAATCATTGTTAGCTTTGACCAATGCAAAACCATGCACACTATGAATTGAAACGACAGCACTAATTGTTGGATTTTGATGCCACTTTCTTATCGAAGAATCTACTTCTGATTCGGTCCTTAACCGCACAAGATGTACAAGTGTGTCGTGTTTTCTTCGAATGCCTTGGACTGAAATTATTGAATGAAATTATAAAATTATTGCGATCTCGGCCAAGGTCATCATGCTCATGGATATATTGTCATGCTCACAGACGTCAACTACTCAAGGTGAGTTTTTACTTTAAGTTATAAAAGAGAGTCGCAACCAGCAAAGTATACGATTGCGAAGTAACGACATCGCAGGGCCATAACCAATCGAACTCGTTACGCAATCTGCAAACCTTAACTTGCTACAAGTGTGTGAACCTTGCACAAACAGCCATTCACGACCTCTTCACTAATCAGTGCATCTGGCCTAAACAAAAAAATACGGGAAATATTATTTTGGTTGCAAGCATTCTGAAACTATTTTAGACATCAAATAAAAAGAACGCTTGACAACTCGGAAAAACTGGAACCTGCATTCCTGATTTGTTGTGGCCAAGCTGAGAATTTACGTTATTATATGAACACAAACTGCTAAGAAACGTTGTGAAACAACCTAATCAATTACATTGACCTCACACATCCCGTTTCCAAGTCTGCACAAGCCTCAACAAGATCACGGCAGACAATTTTCTAAATGGTTGGAAATTTGACTGTTAGAATTTACGTTTCTGGGAATATAGTCCAGGGCGTGGTTAGGACGCGGTTAAAACGAGAATTTTCACACTGATACGTAAACAGCTTTTGTTGAAGCACCACGACTTTTATAATGCCGTTTTTAAACTTTGTATTTGGCTGCAATATGCGCGCTTTCCGTTGGTGACACTTGATTTGTCTTTGTATATCGACTTTTACATGTTTTATTCATTTAAGAAGTCAATCGTATCGCACAAATTTTACACGCAGCTGCAGTTGACGTTGCACGTTTTGTTAAAATCTTAGCCAAACAACCGTTACATACAGTACACTAATCCTGTTCCATATCAATGCAAACTCATAAAGAAATGTCTGGCTGCAACAAACTTTAGCAAACGAAGCTTTAAGTCTTACGTTGTTACGGTTAAACTGTTCTCCTCAAACAGGGCTGTGAAAAAGAAAGGAAAAGGTTCTTTACGAAAATAGTTTGGCAACTGTATCCAAGCTCACGTAAGACATAATGAATACATAATAGAACTTGAATTCTCAGTGAACGACGTAATAAACCTATAGCACCGCCGTGAAAAGTCTTTGTGCCTGCTGTTGTCAAAGTTTGTCGCTTCGTTGACTTCATTTGAATCATAACGATAGACGATCGAGCGTTATGTTGTCAATGTCATAATGAAACGACTGAGCGTTCCTAAAAGACCTATAATAACTTGCATGCTGTCAAGCTCGCAGTTCATGAGCCTGTAAGTGAAACTAGCAGGTGTTTCGCAAATGTGATACCCATCATGAGCCGTTCAAAACAGCAAAACAAAATGCAAAAGCATTCTCTTCTTGTTCGTATATCACGCGGTATTTTGTAGTTTAAGTCATAGATCAATTTTGCGCATCTTTACATTCGTACACTGCGTTTTCAATTCGTGCCATTGTTGCGCTGCATGTGCTGCAGGGCACTCAGTCTTTACTTTCATTCTCAATAATAAATCTCAAGTGTAAACGACTGTTTTCTGTTTGTCATAATCAAAAGGAAGTTACTGAGCTATTCAGCCCGTTCAAAATGAAAAGAGAAGCAATTTGCGTAGCGGCCTGCGTGAACAAAGATTTTAGGAAACAGATAACTTAGGTTAGAAAAAGCCAATCTTGTCTTTGTAGGAGTACACAAATGTGTATAAATGTACCGAGTTCCTCACCCTATGAATTCCTTAATTCGTTCTTTTCGGGGGAGAAATTTTCACAATTTTCTCACAACAGAAATTTTGCAATTTTTAGTGAGGTTTATTTTGTAGCTGAAAGCCTTTTAAGAACTAAATGAAAACCAACGGGATGAGAGCGCAATACAACGGAAATTTATTATAAATATCTTAGCACAGGGGTTAGCAAACTGTACATCCTGCACAGAAGTCATAATTTCCGTTATTCGAAGGTGGAGAGAAGTAATATAACAGACATGGTGTCCTTTTAGTGGCCAGCATGGCCACTGTACAAGCTGTTATTCAGCTGTAGTTTCCACTTACAGTATATATTAAAATTTAACCAAAATAGTTTCTTCAAAGCTATCAAATAACTGAAAAATTAAATTAGAATCCAGTGTTTAATAAACAATCGCCTGAAAGTTATTCTCCATTTCCGCTGAAAGTTAAACATTTATGTTTGATCCGCAGTGATTTAGCTGAGGTCGCAAACTCGGTGACCGAGATTTGGTTCAAACTTCGCGAAAAAGATAAGTAAGTTGGTGTCGAGAATCGAACCTCGGACCGTCGGCTCGAAACTGACACCCACCCAAATTCTAGTGGTTCAGAGAGTAATTTGACTAATTCTCAACGAAAGTCAATTGAAATTGATTTGAATGCTGTAGGTGCTTTTCAATAAGTAAAGTTGTTTTCATAATTTTAAGGCGATTATTCTTATGTAAAAGTGAGTGTAGGGTCATAGCTGCATGGTGCTCTGCTGAAGATGTCCGGTGCTTGTGGAATGTAAAACTATGAACCATTAATGATATCAAAAATGGAGAAATGTAGGACCAGAAAAGAGCTTGAAGCAATCAAAATAGATTATATCAAAAGAAATTACATGTTCCCGCGAATCTCTGTTCTCGCACAGGTTACGTTGAAAACCTTTATAATACTTTCGGAATGCAGTTCAATTTTGAGTGTACGTTCATTCCATACCCATATAGCTATATTAAGCACCAACTGCTCACCAGAAACAAAATCTGTTCAGGGTCTACGCTTTTTCATGCATATAAAGAAATATTTAGAGAAATCAGTGCTAGCAGCCACATCTAATCGCATGCTGATGATGCCTCCTAGCCTCTGTTCATATTTCATACCCATCACTGTTCGTCCTCGGATGATAGAACCAGTATTCAAGATACTAAACTGTTTATTATGGTAATGCTCATGCGTTGAACTTCCAGTAGTATTATAAATATTTCGGAATTTCCGTTAGAGGAGCTACGTCCAAGCCTTGGACAGTGGGCCCCATGCGGCCCAGTCGAAGGTTTTGTGCGACCCAGTTTAGGTTTTCACTGTAGAATGAGCAATAACTGACAATCTTTCTTTATTCTGATTTTGATAATTTGACACTTTTCATGCAGTGGTCCTCAGTGCCACTTTATCACGTCTGTACTGCGCACTGGGAGATTTCCGCGTGTCCACTGACACCTTGGTCCAAAACGTATTTCTAGTTCTTTGATTTCTACCCTCGTTTCATTGGCACTAAACTCACTTATGATATCACACTTACGAAGTTTGTTTAAAGGTACCAAACAGTCTTTAGCATTGCAGATTGCACGTAGGCTCCGAACGCTTCAGCAGCTTTCAAAACTAAAGTGGAATTTTTAAAACTTAATTTTAGTTTGCTAAAATTGAAGTGAGTTATTCAATGTGCGGCCCTCATTGAGATAATGATATAATTTTTGACTCAGTAAAGCATTACAGAGAAATATAAAGAAAACACAGCTGCCTTAGAGCTTGCAAAATAAATAGTTTTTCTTGAACACTGGCTATTTGTCTGCACCTTAACGTTTGCATGAACGATTTCAAAATTTTGGAAAAGCAAACGTTTTTCGACTTGATTTGTCAAATCCTTTGACACCATGTTATGAAGCTGGAATTCCGGCAAGTTCGTTGTTCAAACGAAACAGGTGCTTCTCAGCTAATGTGCAAGATTTCTTCAATCAAGATAAGATTCTAGAGAAATCTCAGTCTTATTTCGTGCTGTCGGTCCAAGTTGTTAGCAAAAAAGCTTAACCTTATATCTAGATTTTTTCGTGCTTATTAGACTGACGTTTTGTGTTTGCCGTCAACCATAAGCTATAATAACCATATCGACTTATTATTTGCAGAGTTCAATGCGACCCTGCAACGCATTACTTTGTGAACTAAAAGTATCTTCCACAGTCCGTGCTTAGTTTCAAAATAAAATATTTTCAAAATAAAATATAATATTGCAGCAACCGGGGGCCAAACATGAAACGGGGACACATATTTTAAATGGGGGGGCGGGCACCACTGGCCCCCGTTGGCGACGGCCCTGCCTTGGACACTTGACAGTGCAAAGTGAACTTTAAACAAAAATCAGAGTCATTAGCAGAATCATAACGAACACGACGCTCCAGTTGCAAATGCACACACAAGTATTACTGCACAATTTTTCCTGCAAAAACTCAATGTAGATACTATTGTGCAATAATGAAACTCAAATTATGAAATCACAAATATTATCAAGTAAACAATATTCTTCTTGCTCACTGTATCTATTCAAATTTTAAAGAGTTTGCAAATTCCAGGAAACCGTTATTAAAATATAATCGAAGGTGAATAAGCTCGAATCTAAAATTTTACGGTGCTCTATACCGCAATAAATCTTGAACCTTGTAACTCTACCTTGATGGAAGTTGGCGTTCTACCAAAGGTGAAACATCGCTAAGATATGATGAATGGAGGTTTCGCTGAACTGGGCCAGGAGCTGCCTTTACCGGGCGCAAAACTTGCAGAGAAACAGAATTTAAGTCATGAAGCTAAGTTCTTAATAATGGCAACACCACCCATTGCTCACTCTTTAACATAATGTCAAGTGTAATATCAGCAACTCTTCATGTTCTCAAAACAAAATCAGTCTCTTAGACACATTTAGACACATGCACTGAATTTGGCATCATACCCCAGTTTACATTCTTCCTTCAAAACACAGGAAAATTTGAGCTTTTGTAGATAGTATGACTGAAATAGACCTCTGAAATTCTTCCTGTTTATCGAATAGCTCAAGCAAAGCCTTGCCTACAAAAAGCTGTACATACAGTAGCAGCGGTTGCTCACCATTTGTTTTCAAAAGCATGCCTACCATGAGTAAATTAGTAATGAGTTCATTATAAGTTAACCGTGACCGTAACAAGGCAGCAAATGAAACGAAATTTTTCTGCGAGGCAACGCTTCATTTTAAGCGGAACGTTTTGGCTCACAACTTGGCGAATGCTCCTCGCATTGCCAGAAAATAACCTTGGCAAACTTGAGGTAATGAGAAAGCATTTGTTGTAGAAGTACATTATTCGCGTAGTTTCAGATGTACAGCAAAGGCACTGCCAAACATGGCTGCGAAAATGACCTACTAACTACAATCACTGTAAGATTAGGCCAAGCGTTGTAGGCCAAGCGTATCTCCAGGCGAATGAAAAGCTGGTGACAAAACGGTGAAGCACGATAGGAATAGCGTAAAAGGAGCAAAAGACGTTCAATTTCATAAGACTTCGTCATGATTAATGATCAACGTTTTCAAAAGAAACGTTTTCAAATGCATGCATTCAAGCAATTCGAAATCAAAACAATGCATCTTAAAAAAGGACTGAGTCGTATTGCAATGTCTTTGCCTACCCAGACACTTATAGCCACATCCACGAATCAGGGCCGGAAAAGTTTGATGAAAAAAGTACGAGTCTGCACCAGATGCATTCACGTGCGTTTCGGCAAGGAGGACGCGCCACTAATGGGCGGTCTGCACTGTTAACTTCGAAATATTCACTATGATTCCATCTGAAAAGTTCTGTTTCACGGCTTTACTTTAAATCATGGCAACGGATTTGATGCAGAAAGTCAGAAACTTGAAGCAAATATTTGTGATAAATTTTCACTGAAATCTTCAGGTGGTGAACAACATTATCTGTTTACGTTTGACCATATGTTGAGATTATCGGTTGTTGAAGACCATATGGTACATTTAGAAGTGCACTTACCCTTCCTTTCGGAAACAGGTTGGATACTTTTCAAACATTCAAGACAGATGAACCCGCAAAAAAGTAAAACTTGTGAAAAGCCCAGAAATCTTTACGCTATTGATGTAGAAGTTCGTAGATTCCATGTTGTGTTTAACGCTTGTACAGGTTTCGAATACTACGGTGTGTTGCACCAAAGAGATAAAACTGTACCTGACCACGTGGATTTGCCTTCCGCTGCAACTCTCAATCCATTTTGGCAATCAACACAACTAGCTGCATTTTTGCAAACATACTGTACCCAACATTTTTGTTGAAAAAAAATTCCAGAAACAGTATTGAGCTTCATCAGTGCCCTAGTGAGTTGTTAGCTTGTGTTTATAATTTAACTTTAACGACAGTCTGACCTGCCAGGTTAACGAAAAGCACATGGTTTTTCATTTTACGTAGCACACAGTAGGTCGTCAAATCACGTCAAATTGTAAAATAGCGTTGAACCACAATAGCTATTCTAAACGTTGTTTGATATAACTGCAGGTTCATAAAATAACTTGTTCCGTTTTATAGAAACGTGAACTACAATATTTCAGAAAAGATTCATTGTCGGGCAGCGCTCGCCAACTTACTTGAAAAAGTTTTACTGGAACATAATCAAAGCCAGAAAAAAGTCCAGATTCCAAATAATAATAAATGAAAATGACAAATTGAGTTGAAGATCCATACGAAACGACAATAGTTTGCAAGTGATGGGGAGTGGCTCAGTTGTGTTACCCTAAATTAGCCAGTATTTATTGAAATCTGAATTTATTCCCTGCTCTGAAACTCAAACGCAAAATCATGAATACCTGTAAACGTGTCCTCGAAGTAGTTAGAAATAGGGCCACCAGCTGATACTCAACTCCTTGGCAAAGAACTTAAGCTTTCATGGATCGCGAAAGACGCTTAAATTGATTTAAGCAGGCAATTTCGTTCACAACTCGCCGATCGGTCGCGCTAGACAGTTAATGACGTCATAAGGAGTAGATTTTGCGTGCTTTCGTTTAAAAAAGTTGAGTATCTTTTGACTTAAAATTTTGGGGGCAGTGTGACGTCATGAGGAAATCCCAGTGCCGTTTATTGGGACCTGTGAAATACATTTCAAATGCCCGCGCCTTGTTTTTTAAAAGAAAGAACTCAAAAACGCATCTTATGATGTCATGATTGACCCTAGTGCGATCAATAGCTAAGTTATGGCTGAATATTGCCTCAAAAGCATCTTTCGCGGCCTTTACTTGTAAAAACAGCTTTGGTTATGCCCATGAAGCAATTAACCATTTGGCGAAAGGTCTTCCCGCAGGCCTTGGAAGTACATTAAGTACGCATTCGTAAGGAAAAGAGGCTTGGAATTGGTATATTTCGTTGAGCTATTTCCTCTTTTCTTAACAAGCATTTTATATAATTTTACGCTGATGCCGGAATGGTTTGTTGTTTCATACGACCTAGCCAACAAGCAGAAGCACTACAAAAAGCCACTGCACTAAGCAAACCAACAATTAGTGAATATTAGAGCAAATGAAAATGCAATGGCGCAACAGCTGATCAGTGTAAACAAAGAGGGGTGCTGTGTCATATAGAATTGTTGAAGGACCACTGGCGGTCATCTAGTCAACCAACCCTGTTTATCAGTTTTTGAGAAGTGTTGAAAAACAACACTTGGAAATCAAATAAGCACAATTAGGAAAACAAGCACAGAACATGGTGAAGAGTACGTACAGATGAAAGCGCATGCCTAAGATGAGGAAATTTACACCCTTCAGTGATAAACCCAACCATTGTAAAACGATTCTGTTTATTGAATAACGCTTTGTATAACTGCCGTTACCAAAGAGGTTAAGCACTTTCTCCATGCCTACATTGGTTATAAAAATGTACCGTTCCAGAATGAAGATCAGCTGGCCCAGTGATAAAGGGAATACCCTAATTTAGAATACAAGAAGCGGTTTCTATTTCCCCTGCTACACACTCCCACGATGAAAATCTAAAAAAGCAACAAGCTTTACGCGTGACGCCACGTTATTGTGTAAAAAGGCGTCAACGACTTGCACCGTTAAGAATGATAAGCCTATATTAGCATAGGTATAGGAGAAAGCAAATATTTGGGGGTGCAAAGGATTTTTCCCAAATTTTCCCAAAGTTGTCAAAAAAGTAGTCATGCAACGTTTGCCGAGCGTTTTTTGGGGTGACCTCCAGAAAATGGTCTTCACTTGCTTTTTTGCAAAAGTTGGGCGCCAATTTTTAAAGTCAAACGAAGTTGTGTGTCTTTTTTGCCCAGATTTTCAGGATTTTGCCCGGATTTTCACCAAAACAAAACTTTTGGGATGCGCTTGCACCCCCTGCACCCCCGCCCCCTACACCACTGCCCCCTACACCACTGTATATCAGGTTAATCTCATTTCTAACGTCTTTCAACGACAGATGCACAGGTGGAAACAAGTTG
>JGI24022J15233_10007704_pt1 | contig 11908 bp, 8 predicted proteins | sample Ectturendosymbi2_FD_15233 | JGI IMG/M metagenome (IMG submission 15233)
TGTCTTTTAGCAAAGGTTGACTGTATAAAACTTGAGAAAGAATGTTCAAAATTCTAACCAAAAGAAATGTAGCTTAAACACTGAAATAGACCAGGGGTGGCCAACAGGTCGATCACCCTGAGTGTCACTTGGTCATTCGTGCCTGATTTTGCCTTGAATTGACAAGATACCTAAAAACAATTTTCAATCAATATTCCAGAAAGTACACAAAAAGTATCCACTTGGTTGGTCACGTATATTCTTTCTTGCATCTTAGGATGGCTGACCATAGGCTAGTTCAGTAGATGCTGCGAAGGTATTGTAATATATTTTTCTATTATTGCATGGCAATCATCATGATTTATGCGTAACAGACACTTTGCCCTCTGTCCGTGCACCACTTACTGAGGCGATGGTACACTGTATTTGCACATATGATACTCAACTTTGGTATTTTTCATTTGTGACTTTATTACCTGCCGGTCGATTACGAGTTATCAAGAAATTTTCTAGTTGATCCCAGTCGAAGACAAGTTCGAAGTTGGTCACCGATGAAATAGACTACCTATCTATTAGCCTACACAACACACATATGCCACTCAGTACAACAAACAAAGCAGCATACCAGCATTATAAGAGCAGCTTACTACTTCCATTTCGCCGGAAAAAATTTTCATTAAAGAAACATATCAATGATTATGATGAGTGCAGCACATACTGACCAAATGATTTTGATTTTTGTGAATATGAAAACCATAGCAAAGAAAATACTACCACCATCATTTGTGACATCTTGAATCGCTCTCAGGGAAATTTCGTTATAGAAATGAAACAAATATTCTTATCGTGTCATGATCCAATTTTTTTCAAAATGAATATCCATGTCCAATCCTGATCCAAAAAAATCGCAAGTATCCTGCAGGATATCCAATCTTGATCCTGTCCATGCTCACCTCTGGTCGCGAGGCATGCAGCTAATTAATAGGCAAGTGTTTACCTTGTGAGAGTTTCAGCCAGTTTTTCCTGTTCAGTAATACCTGGGAGCTCACCTTTCGTGAAAACAGACAGAAAACAGAGTTTGAGTCTGAAACATTTCCATATACCAGTTATATGTCTTTGGAAGCATGACTTTTACCTAAATTTCAATCATAACTTTTAGGGAACGAGGTAAAAACCATTTACAATTTGAGAGGTTGTGGGAAGCAACCAAGTAATTGCATCATGTGCAGTGGTCTTCAACCTTTTTTGTTCAATCGCCCCCTTACAGGAACTTTGCTTAAAAATCGCCCCCCACTTATGATTTTAGTGTTGGCAAAAATATTATTTTAATTTGAAAATATTTCAAAGCTGATGAAATAAAGGGGCAGTTTAGTTAAAACAAAAAAAAACGAACAAATAAAACGAATGCAATTGCATTTGCAGAAACAATGTCATTCATTTCAAAAAACAGTTGGTTCCAACCAGGGCTGTGGAGCTGAAGCCGAAAAATTTTGAATGGTGGAGCTGGAGCCTGAAATTTGAGTTCTCGTTCAACAGGCATAGTTTGTGGAGCAAGCCATTTGTTCAAACAATACAATAGTTTTTAGTTTTTGATGGACCAAATCGTTCTGGAGCCGGAGTCAAAAACTTTGAGAGGTTGGCGCCGGCGATAAAAATTTTGGATGTCTGGAGCTGGAGCCGGAGCCTGAAATTTGAGTTTTGGCTCCACAGCCCTGGTTTCAACTATTGCGAACTTTGCCCCTGGCTTTTTATCTGCAAGTTTATTAAAGCAGGTTGCAAATTGGTCAGCTTAAGTCGTATGGCGTTTTCACCGGTCTTGCACATGTCAAAACGATTGCGGTATTTATTACGCATGTGCAATACTTGGTTGAAACTTGCTCAGCCACATATTTCGTGGGAAACTTCAGTAGTAATATTAGCTTAACTTCCCCCAAAACTTCCGGAAAACGCTCACTGCACTTGATCCAAAAGTCCGACCATTCGTGTTAATAAAATATACCACAGACTTCATCATCGCTTTGGCAGTCGATGAAAAGTTCTTGGATGTGGAATCGTATTCGCTTATGATAGTTAACTGGCAAAACACTTCACCCGGTCACTTTCAACGCAATCCAACTTTTGGCGTTATTTCCACAACAGAAAGGCTTTTTAGCAAACCTCAAAGTACAGGTGACGAAAACGATTTTGGGAATTTTTAGTTTAGCCAAGATGGGGGCGGTTGGACTTACTTGCAAGTATAAGTTATCCCTTTCTTAGCCTACTGTACTGATATACAGTGTCGTTAGTCAGATGAACACAGTACAGCTATATCTACAAGCACGTGAAACACTTAAACTGACTGAAAAACATGATCAGCACGTTTTACAACTTACGGCTAATTGCGATTAATTTTGCTAGCCATTAATTGCTATAAGTGAACCGTCTCACAACAGTCATTTTTTACGTATTTTTTTAAAGGAAGACACTTGGTTCCACTGTTTTACTCAAGTCACGAACCAAAGTTTACAAAGCACATGATAACGGACTATGATGTGTTTTGCTTACGAAACAATGTTTCGGCAATGCTCTACCGAAGACTATATGAAGTCTTGTTTCAAGGCACTTTTGTTAATAATAACACATGCAGTTGGGAGGATTTGTGTCAGTTCACGGGGAGAAATAATTAGGCTAAACATAATCACAACTTTTTATTGATATTTGTAATCGCAGCGAAAGTCGATGTGATGAATTAGTGGTAGCAATGTTATGATTGTTGGACCATTTTTAATATCTTCAAAGAAAGTGTTTTTCTTCTTTTAAAAAATGCAGTTCGGCCGATTAGGTATTTTCCGATAGCTATATCAGTGTTGGTTGCTTTCAATCAACATAAATATAATAAAACGAATCAATGCATACTGCTGTATACGAGAAAAGTCCAAAATTCCGCGCGTGTTGACATGCCTAAAGACTTCCAAACGTTACTGCTTGATGTCGCTTTTTTGACGCTGCTTATGCAATGACTGGATCAACAAACTACCAAACTACTTATTGCAACATTTCCCCCGCTATTTTATCTTATTTTAAACATTAGGCTTGACAATATACCTGAAAATTCGTCAGAACCGCAGTGCTTGGTTCCAACCAGTAACACTCTCCGTAGCCTTGGATAGTTTGTGCAGTGATGCGCTACACAGGACAATGCTAGTTTGACTGTTATATCATCAGTCCTATATCTTGCGTTTTATAACATTTTTACGAAACAAGGAGTCGAAATGAAAGTGCATCAAAATAATGAAATGGTTCCAAAGTGGTAAAAGTAGTTTTTATTTTTGCAATCAATTCAGAATTTTAGTATATTCCAACATGCAAAAATCGCCCCCCTGGAAACTGAAATCGCCCCCAAATCTTGTAAATCACAAAATCGCCCCCTGGGGGGCGATTTGTCCCACGTTGAATATCACTGATGTGAAGCAAAAAAGAAAAATAATGTCAGATAAAGACGANCTGCGATCTTTTCAAGGAAATCATTTTTCTGCAATGTGCAAAGATCACTAACNATCNAAAAATCTGTCCTCTGCAAAACTTGTTTACGAATAACGTCTTCAGTTTACGAATAACGTTTGGCAAAGAATTTCTTGCACAAAATTTTTTCATTTAGTTCAAACAAAAGCTTTGCAAGGCAGAAGAATAAGGGTCAATATACAATGTGAAGAGTAACTGATTTAAATTATTATCAACCTCTAATAGCGTAACGAAAGGATGCATCCACCTGCTGTCCAATGTCGAATGATCTGTTAAACGATCTTTCGCCGAATTTTCATGCCAATGAAATGTTTCGTCATCTAATTGTCGACATTGCTTAAAACAGCAACAGTCTTCTACTCTACGCCTTGGTCGCTAAACAAGGCCAACGTTTGATTTTCTAATTTTGTGGTTTGCATGCGAAACGTTCCAGACGTGAAACCAGACTCCTAACGGAGGTTGAATGGGTCGGTAAAAAGTTTTGCGACTTTGTATTCGTAAAGATGATTTGTGGTTGGGGCAGGAAGAACTGAAAGAGCATTTTTGTAAGAGTAGCATAACTCTCGTTTACTATCATTTTGAGAGGTTTGCTCTCAGGTTTCTTCATTTTGCAAGATTTGTGGCTTTCGTAAAACTTCATGTTCTGGTGAAATCTGCTCATCATTCAAGCATCAATAGCGTTCTCGAAAAATTGCGATTTTGCAAGTCGTTTTGTCTCCCATATGTGCGGAACGGTTGATATGTTGGCTCTAATATGAAACTCTGGTTCTCTTCAGAGTGGGTTGATGATGTGTGTAACTACTCAACTATAGTGTGCTGAGCTCCTTAAACTAATGTTCTTATACCGACATTCGGTGGGATGATTGTTTAGTATTTGCAAAAATACTAACACTTGTTTTCAAGTAACTAGTCTCTGCCAATGTAACGCAGCCGAATCTAACAGCAAATATTTTAGATGGAATCGATTTCACTTAACTATACGCAACTTCAGTCCTGAAATCTTATTCAAACAAATTTTATAGATTCAAGTAGATTATATTTGAATAATATTTCAGTACTGAAGATGCGTATAGTCACCTGAAATTTCCTATTAAAAGAAATTTGCTGATAGATTCGACTGCGTTGCCTTTGTGGAAACTACTTACTTCAAAGCAGATATGTGCAAGTCCGAAACATCACAGAGGCGTGAAAACAGAGTCCAGTGGGCTGATTCTCCTAAAAAGCTTGCAGCCAGCCTAGAGCTTCCAATTGCCTACTAAGACTTGTTGCAGTTTCTTGATATCTTTAAATTCTAGTTGTGGACGAAAAATGTTCAACATTATTTGGCGGCCTAGAGTCAACGACGTATATCAAATCTTAATTTGTTTTTTAAGGATCTCTCCAAAATGAAAAGACCAAAAATAATTGGCCTTACTTATGAAATTTAATAAACAGAATATTGACAAAATTCCTGAACAAGGTATGTCCGAAGAAAGTCTTTTCTAAGCCATAGATCAACCCGTGAAGATGTAATGTTAAGTATAGATTTAGCGAAACGATTAGATCGTCTCAAATCTTCTGCTGACATAAAATATTCATGAGACACAAAATAAAAAATTCCACACACAATTTGCCTAAGCATGTCTTTGCCATTTATGTGATAAAAAATTTGCACTTACACGGACTAGTTTGTAAGGAAGGCATTGTCGATGGTGAGGAAGTGCTACGTGCAATCGTAGCGCCACTTGAGGACGTTGCAATGGCGGGTGGTGTCCTTTCAGTTGTAGTTGTCTTCACAGCTGCGTGAAGCAAAGAGGGATGGTGACTCGCTCTTATTTCGAAAACTATTTTTGTCAAGCATAATTGTCGGACATAATTTTCAATGCAATGTCATGGCAATAAAGAGTAAACTAAGTAAACTATATCCCTTACTTGCTAATGTTGAATTCGAAGATGTTTGCCTGCGCAAAAAAAAACGATTAACAGCTTGATTTGCCAAGCCGATGTTTCTCGTATTTGGCCAATTAACCTTGGGTTTTCACCAAAACAAGAAAGACTAAGATCAGAGCATGTGTTGCAGAGCCTTCTCTACACTTCAGATAAATGATTACAACCAACTCAATAATAAAGTCACGCAATATAAAAATATACACACAAGTCTGGGTTACCTGCGTGCAATGCGATGCTCTATTGGTGCGTAACACGACAATGGTGCTTTTCCATTGTAATCTTGTGGTCCGTTGACGCCGCAGCAGTGCCATCTCATTTCAAGTCGCGTAAATATCTTTAAAATAATCCAACGTGTCTTTAAATTTCACCTGATATCAGATAAGTTCATTAGGCAAGAATTACGTTTGCGAATTTGATGCTACTGCAGCGTAATAATAGCACCGTGAATTTTTCTCTTGTATAAAACATAGTTGAAGGCATTAACAGACGTCTACAGTATGTAATTTCTGCAACGTTTGTTGGTGAAGTAAGAATGAAGAGGAACTGAAGTATGACAACTGCAGCTTTTAAATGGCTTCTTTTCCAGCGTGATGTCTGTCTTTTCAGTTTTGACGATGCACGTGTGAAGATAGAACAAGGAGGTTGATACACAGATTGGTAATGTAAACTTACCATTGTGTTAGCTTCATCGTCGCGTGGTCACAGAGTGGAAGTTTTCAAACACCGCAAAGCTTTCACTTTTTATAGCGGTCTTTGCTCCGATCTTCGCTTACGTTCACTCAGTCTTGCATATTGACCGAAAGAGCGTTATCTCAAGTACAAGCAGCAGAGATGGGAGTTTTGCGAGGAGATTATGGTGTGACACTTCGCGACAAAGTGCTGTGAAGTTTGTAAAGACCTGAATGTTGAGTCACTCAACCTCCGAACAGAAAGATCCCAGCTACGATAGTGCGACCACGTACCAGAATGCAACAAGAAAGATTGGCGGCCGCGGGGCGAGTTCCGTTGACTTTATCTACATCCACGGAAAAGCAACGCAGAGGCTGACCAAGAACCTAAGAGGTGGTATGATTACAGCTCCGACCTGGCTTGGTCCCGCCTTAGTGATGATCCAGCAGAAGTATCAAAGGGTGCTGAAACCCGTGAGGTATTTAAAGAGCTCCAAAGACTGCTTCGCCCGCAGTCCTTCCGAGAGGAAAAGCGAATGTTTAGTGTTAGTGAGTGAGTCGTGTTCTGCTGTTCACAGAAGCCCTATTTGCGACATTGGAGTAAAAAGTTTTCTGACTGTCTGAAATCGTATTGCTTGTATATTCTTTTAAAAAAAGGGTTCGTTTTTTCGATTATGGAAAAAGCCGCAAGGGTGCATATTCCAGATGTGTTGGGTGTGCGGGCGCACACCCAATCGAACTGATCCTGACTTAACTTTTCCAGATCGTGCGATCAAGGAAAAATCACAAAAAGTTGAAAGATAATTAGGACGTCTTGTTGATTTTCTGAGCCAAATTTCAAAACTATCCCAGCTTTCAACTTGCTTGATTTAGCTGACATGTTGTCTATCACAAGTTTTCCGTGTTGTTTTTTGATGTGGCAACTCTGGGTGTGCGCTAATGCAACCGCACACCTGTGCCTGTAATATGAGCATTAACGTATACCAGAACATATTCGAGCTTCTTCATTAATTGGCAGTTCTGCCGGATTGAGAATAAGGGCTCAAACGAGTCCATTTGAACCCTCAGTAACTGCATATTTAACAGCCACATAAAAAACGAAAGTTTTCTTGCGTACTTTAGGCCGATTTTCAATTGCCGTGTAATTTAGCAACTTTCGATTTAGCAAACCTGGTGTGTGCCATACCAGCCGCACACTTTCTGCGCTCGACTGCTAGTATTCGTTAAAACTTTATGGATTTCGTGCAGCCTGCTGTTTTTGCAGTTATGAACTGCTCTGTCGTAAAGTTGAGTGTATTTTTCTACAGTCTCCTAAATTGGAGCGCTGATAGTTTATAGTCAATTCAATGACACATAAAATTGTGCAGCAATGAATAAGGAGAGTGCGTGTAGAATAATATGCATATTGTGTCAACAAACTTCGACAAAACGTTGACTTGGGATGTGAATATGACATCATATTTGAGACGTCNNAAACAGAGGACACACGTAACGTAACAATGACCACCATACGCCANTGAAAAAGCGATTTATAAAGTTTTGTGTTTNAAAGGAGTTAGCGCTCAGAGCGAATTGTTGTGAGCTAGCGTATGTNAGGGGCTTTGGATTATGACATCTTTGTAAAGTTTTTATGCTTTGTGTGCGTTTTTTGACCGGTTTTGCCATTNTCGTTTCAAGCGTTGTGAGGTCATAAATCTCCACTCTCATTTATCTTCACATCACGGCTGTCACTGCTAAAATATCTCCTCGTAGTTTTTAGCAGGCATTTTGATTGGCTGTTGTTTGTGCAAATTTTTCTTCCTAAAAATTGAACGTTTCCGCCCTGTGGCAAAAAATGTTGGTTTGCGATGCCATTGCGAGAACGATGCACGGAACTGCAGATTCGAAAGTAATCTGAAGTTGCTCACAACCGTCCTTGACGTTTACCCGAGTAATAGTTAATTTACCTAACGAACAAGAACTTTGGTTGTCGCATCTAGACCAATCTTCATATTCCTCAAATGTTCTCAGCGAGTTGCACTGTCTTACCTGTCGATAAGTTATTGCCTTGACCGGGCTGATAGATTTGCTTCCCTTGAGTGCGTTAATGGCTTCACCCTGCGGATAGTCAGAATAGATTTATTTCGTTTGTGAGACGGATTTTCTGGAACCTGATTCCCTTTTCTTGCTGATGCACTCTTACGTACAGTATATTAGGAGCGCACCAGGCGCGTATAACCTGGAGGGGAAAGTGCCAACACTCTCTCAGATTTAAACGAGCTCAAAATTCTTGGTCAAATTCCCACGCACTTTAACATCGACCAACACTGTCTTTCATTTAAAATAAAGAATTTTGAAGTGATATTTGAATTCTATTTTATCACGTACAATTTCCAAGATGTTGACTGCAGGCCCCAGGTTTATGGAGAAACGTTTTTGTGTGGCCACCACCATCAACAGTAAAAACGTTTCACCCATTTCACCCATCCCAAAGTTCTTTTGGCTACACACACTGGCAAGGGAGATTTTTTGAAGAATCACAACTAGAAGCAATAGCTTGTTCATCTGAACATTTACGTTTCTGGTATATTCAAAATTGCCATTGACTGAAGTTGGATTGTCAACTAAAGTTGAGAACTTTAATAAAAAGTGTTTGCTGTTTAATAAGCGTGAAACCACAGCACTTTAACTAATATTAACGGAGTAGTGGGCGACCCATTTTTAATTAAGAACAGTCTGGGCCACGTGAGAAAAGGTAAAGAAACACTGAAATAGAGAGGAAACAATGATATTAGTGTACGTGAATAACGTCTGCCCACCCAAACNTCTATTTGAAAAAACTCTTGGAGCTCACGCACTGAAGCAGTATTTATCGAAGTTTCGAGCGTATGGTCACAAAACTAAAGGTTGAGTAATTGTTATTTCTACTACTAAATCAGTTATAAGTTACCGCGGTTGTTCGGTTTACCGCAATGTGTAAAAAATGTTTGAAGATTTTACTAATGTACGAAACTGTAAACCCAAAATAACCAAATGCGAACAATTTAAATATTTGTTTCCAGAATCGGCCAACAGGATACAAGTAGGCTGAAACGTCGGTGTCGTTCTTCAAACACAACTGTTGAGCTAGAAGTTGTNACTTTCAAAAATCTGTTGATTCATGTTTTTATGCGTCACTAAACTAGCTTACATGCATTGGTGCTTCACGGATGAGCGTTGTAGCAATCAGAAATGATTAAATTTTATCCGGAATCACCACGCACCATACACTACGCTATAGTTTGTGACTTGGTTATTTTGATGAAAAACATTGTGTTAGATTTTGCACCATACTTTGCTAAAAATCTTCGATTTTGTCATAAGGCAAACTATACCTTGATCTTTTCGTACTCCAATAGAACAATGGTTGTTCCTGCGAGTTGGACAAAGAAAAGAAGTAAAGTTGCCATGAAATATATCATGAGGAAGCACTGATTTTCATTCAACACTCCACATATACCGATTAATCTGAAACAAGAGTATGTGATATAACTGCATTAAAAGTAATTCAAAGTTTGGCATTTACCCATAAGCAGCAAACAATGGTGTAAAACCTGACGCTTAATCAAGCAAGCGAATATTTAATTTAGTAACCTATTATGGAAAAATAATTAGCTTGATTTGGTTAAAGAACCGACAGCTGCAGATTTAAAAATGTTTGCAAAGCAATTTTGGAGCCTGGAAAAAATCATACTTCTCTTGCGTCGCAGGTGATAAAGCACATTTTGCAGAATAGCTGGAGACCAACTTGAATGTCGGAATGTAAGAGAAAACACGGAAACTAGTGGCTTTGGATATGCAGTACGTTAATTAGGGAGGCGAATAAACTTGTTGAATATGTTTTTTGTAGCACTATACACCGATCTTTGGTCCAAAGGTTTTTTCGTTTCACAATTGCAGGATTGACGTTTGCATGTCGTTTTTGAAATGTCAAAGAAAATATCAAATTTAAGAAATGCGAAGCAAAAACATGTGATAAAACAAAATCTTTTTTAGATTTTGCAACCGCAGCAAACGTTACTTGCTTTAATGAACTAGTAAAAAATACTCACGAAACGACCATCAGTATCAATCCATCCGCAAAGATTATGTACAGTCCGTTGAACAGCAATGGAAGTGTCTCTTTTGTCGCCATACTCTTGAGGGTGCTACGTGGACTGAACGCTTCATATCCAGCTGCACAACAAAAAAACATGGTCTTTGGCTGTATCACGGATTCGATCGAAAGCTTAAAGGACCTACATGAGTGAACATGGTGCTCGACGTGTAAATTCAAGAGTCCAACACCGATACCTACATTTGGAGTCTTGCTCTCCATTTAAACTACAGGATGCAAGTGCAAAGAAATGCAAGAAAAAATTTCACAACATAAATAGCGGTTCGGCTTAAAATTAAAATATCTATTAAAAGACCATCGTTATCCGAAGTTTATCAATAAAAAGATGTTAATTTACTAAAATCTTCACGTTTATGTTGCTTAGTCATAAAAAGTTTTCCTTGTGAATTTGAATGATTTCAGCAGTTAAAATCGCTGCATCTGCTGAAACAGTCTAAATTCTTCTTCCCTAAATTTATATAATCTATGAGTGCATGAGTTTTCATGAAATTGTGGTCGCAATAGTCTTTATTCGTAACATCACGCCTATGCTAACACGCTTGTCGATATCCATGTTCACAGTGGCGTAGCTAGAGTGTGGGCTGCCCGGGGCGGCCCTTGAGTTTGGCGCCCCCGAAGCCCCCAAAAATACATATTGCACAGTGACTGGCTCTTACAGCTTTGTATATATATTAACTAGTTTGTGCACCACTATAATATTACAGTACTCTCACATGCTCAAATATGGTATGCTTTAAATACACACCAAAAAACTCAAACATTGTAAGTAACTGTTAAACAAAAGCCAAAATGTATTTTATCTGTCAATTGTTGCTTTATAGACAGTGTGGCAAGATTTCTCAACCGCAAGGTGCTCATACTAGATGTTGAGTAATTCTTGATCAGTTTTAGTTTCGAAAAACTCCTCTCGCAGGTAGCAACAAAAACGGCAATTGTGAAGAAAATCCGCAGCATTATTACTATATTTGGAACAGAGTTCCCAAGGTCATAGTTTTGAATAAACTGCAAAAATTCAAGGGGCCTTCATTCTCTACTGTGAACTGTACATCGGCAACATCGTATAACTGTGATGCAACAATAACCTTCTTCTTGATTGCACAACAATGAACAACAAGGACGCAACAACTATCAATATTTCTTTTTCCGCTATTAGTTGCATTCAACCTCATGTACAACTAACTGGCCTACTTGGAATCTGAATGCAGCACGGTGATCTAAAAATTTTCATAATGACGCATCAACATACTGAAGCAAGAAATCATTTCTCCTAAAAGAAAACTAGGAGCCCTCACGGAACCCTTAAAACTCATGTAACCCCACTACATGTTTTGCGGAACTCTGGGGTTCCACAGAATCCCTGTTGAAGAATACTGAGCTAGATTGTATTTCTCCACACACACGGAAATCCATATTGACGAGCACAAATCCAACAAAGCGCTTTTACTTGAAGGTAAAAAACTTAAGAGCACTTACAAAAGCTTAGAGCTCACCATAGCCACGGCCGGCCTTAAGCCGATGCAGCTGCATTGGGCCCCGCGCCATGGTGTTTGGGCAAATAATTAATTTTCGTCAGATACACCTTGCACTTGAAGATTCAGTAGATTTGTCATATAAATTTCATTGTTAACAAAGAACGCTCTCGTCAGAACTAGCGAATTTCCTCTCGAACGTTAGCAAACGTGCTCAATTCTCGTGT
>JGI24022J15233_10007706_pt1 | contig 11907 bp, 4 predicted proteins | sample Ectturendosymbi2_FD_15233 | JGI IMG/M metagenome (IMG submission 15233)
ACGTGCTGTTCACAAGCTTTCTTGACAGAGTGTAGATGCGCGTTTGTTACTGTTAACAACGTCTCCTTGGTGTCGTCAGAGTACTTGTACAATAATTGCAAGGCTGTAAGCCCGGGTTTCTCAACCTTTTCAAGCATGTGACCAAATTAATAAACAAACAGAGGGTCCATGGCGCACAGACTATACAACTTCTCCAATGCGACAGCTGTTGCACATGCATAGAGCAGGAATGAAAACAACGAAAAACAACATTTACTAATGTAACGTGTGCTACATTCAGTGCGAAGGTTGAGGCTGTTTGTTGTTAGAAAGCATAGATATTCAAGGCTTAATAGATGATAAGCGCAGATCAAGTCATCTTCCACATTAACCCTGCTTCTAGATTTCGTTTTCCTGGCAACATGAGCCCCTGTTTTCGAGGGTCATCTTGCAAAACGTACTCGATTTTAATAACACAAGGTCGTGCCTTGTCAATTATTCTTCCGTGGCCCAATAGTGGGCCTTGCCCCACTGATTGAGAAACCCTGTTGTAAGCGAACAAGAAAAAGCCCCACACAAGGGATATGAAGTCGTTGAGGGTGCTTTTGATACCCTAAAATTGGTTCAGCTTTGACCGGCATTCGTGAGGAGTTGACGATTGTAAGCTGCGCACGTTTTGAACATAAAATCAAAGATGGTTACATGTGAGAAGGAAAACACCAGAAACAGAAGACTGTCATTCTTTTAACAAGCCAAGGTTACATGCTTAACTGCACGCGAAGACATGGAGTGTGTAATGTGAAGCGGAGTTGTTTGTGAAGCACACGACTCGCACTAGTAGAGATGTGGTTTCAGTCATTCGCATAATCTGGGTACGTTCCACTCTGGATCTTTGTCCAACACAATAGGAAACATTGACAGAACACATGCCTTATTAACTGATGAAAACTGAAAGGAGTTTCTCATGACTTTACGTTTTTAGATTGTGTGCAGTTTATTAAAAAATCTGCCTGAAAATTTCACGAAAAAATTTAACCGTCCGAGAGTAACGGTGCTTCATCTGTATCAGTGAATACCCGTTTTTGACACACTTAAAACATGGATCTTGCTTTCAGCTGTGACAGTGAAACCTGTTCAAAATTTTCATGAACTCAGCAAATGTAGTTCTAAAAATCTCGTTTTGAAGCCTTTTTCAAGATAAATGGTAGATTAATATGGATGTGATCAAAAAACAACGGTTTTTGACGAACAGCGGAACTCACAGACAGAAGTACAAGAGATCCGATTACCAATCACTGATGTCATGCCACTTTTTAGTCAAAAACAAACCGTGGCTCGATACGTTTGCAAAACTGTTAATCCGTCTTTTTGTTATAGTGAGGCACTCCCACTGCCGACAAACCACAAGAACCGCCATTTTCGCTGTCGGCTGATGATGCATTGCATGTTTGCGTTGGCACTGCGCATGATGCGAAGCGATGTTAGGCACTTAACGTCAAGTAAATGCCATCATTCTCTGCTGAAAAATCATAACGAAGTTTTGCGTGCAGAAACAAAATATGTTTCTAGTTTCAATGGAAGCACTGCTTATGCAGCAATTGGTTTTGTGACTTGAAAGAATTTAACGTCCAAGAACAAGCACTATACAGAGTTAGAATAACAGCATGTGCCAATTTTTGAAATTTCGTTACATAAACCGCATCAAACTTGAATAATTTTCGTGAAACCAGTAAAAAAAGGCGACGAAGAAAGATCCTGCATTGAATAAAATCTAATCACTGCAATGCAACGGGGCGATACGCATGCCAGTGAGGTCAGATTAAAGTTCGAGACGCATCTACCTAGGCTTAGGGCCAGCATGTGCTATAGCCATTATCACAGTACCTGTGAATTTCAATGCATTTCCAAATGAGATACGGGTGTTAAAGCTACCTAATGAAAGGGCGAAAGATTCAATGAAAAAACATTTTCTGGCGAAACCTCAAAATCAAGAAAGATGAACGATCATTCAGGTTTGCGGCGTTTGATAAACTATCTTTCAACTTCCTGTTTTAAGTGAACAGCGTAGTTTTTAAAAGTACTTCGTTCCAAAGTCAAAGTATAACACGTAAATAGAAATGCTGCAAGCGACAGCAAAGGGTTGAAACGAACATCATGGGTTTATGTCTCCTGTGCAAATATTTTGTATTGAACATTTGATTATTGCAAGCTTTTTCAAAATTTTTTATATTGATTGCTGTAGTTTCATCAAAAATAGTCCAATATAACCAACCTTTTTGACCCGAAAATTTGTTTAGAACTAACTTTTACATTGAAAGATATTGATCTTTCTTTTTTGGAACTTCTCGCAGTGAAAATGCTTGTCAATAATTTTATGATCCCTTTGCCTTGTAATTTGGAACTATGGCCAGCCATGTTGTTATCTATTCGCGTTCCTATTTTTTGCAAATCCTCAAAATTTTGAAAATTTCGAAATTGCAAAGTGATTCCAAGCTTTGATTGCTTTCTTGAAGGTCTTTACTGATACTTTTGTCCTTCTTCGTTACCTTTGAGTATAACGTAATTTGAACAATAAGCTTTGGTCAGCAATTATATAGTGTTTTTTGCTTTTATTACTAAGTCCATATTCATGTTCAAAGCAAGTGTGAATTTATGAGATCAACAGGATAGGTAAGTTATAGGCTTGAGATCGCAATGGCAAATTAACAAACAATAGCTCTAAAGCTCAAACCAGTTGCAACTGGACATGTTGTGTAATTTTCAATGTTTACACCATACTGCAATTATTCACCACACCCGAAGTAGTATTTCTAATTTTTTTCCAAAACCTGCATAGCATTGTATTTCAAGTTTCACGCTAATCTCTATCTTTAAATGAAACAAAGCATGCAATTTAGTCGGCGTTACCTTGACCGCAGCACACATAGCTGTCTTTGGTTTCATCTAGCAACTTATATTACCCAACTACAAGCCTAATAGTCAGCTTAGGTTTTAAATACTTGTGTATCGTTCAAGTTTCAAACAGTTGTGTTACATTATTAGGCAGGAATGGTTTTCAAGATTCAAATGTTTACAAGCAGTAATTTCGGTATTAGGCGGTATACAGGTACTTTTAGGTATGTCAGATTTACGCAATAACGTTGATATTGAAAACATGGTTTGAATTCGATTTCAGGCCATGAAAAATTTACATGTCTTACATCAAACAGTATCTGCAGAATATCTCGCCATGATGTGCCATACCCATTAGGTATTGTATTTGTTGGACGTGTCTTTTTTAAATTTTGTCGTAGTCACTGGATCTGAAATATCTGGGATATATTTTGTGGAAATCATTGCTATGCGGGAGATTTGTAATCAGAGTGCTAGTTACTGAAGAGTACAAGAAAAAAGAAAACGTTTCGAATTACGGTTCCAAGCACTTTGGTTTAGCATTAATGAATTTCAGTGACAAAATGAAACCTATCATCAGCTTTGATCAAATGCTAAATTGCAGACCAAATGTTTTTACAAGCACCAAATGCACAGTAGTCTTTTTTCGTTTCTCGTGTTAAATCTGCCATACGCTACTATAATTACGTAAAAATAATCTGGCTTACAAGCAAATCGTGTTAAATTTTTCTAGACTCATATGTAATTTTAAAGTTTCTCGAAAAGCAACTCCATAAAGGTCGCCACCGTTGCTCCGTTCTAAGTGGGCACGATATAGCAAAGGATCAGATAAACACGGACGCTCGATAGTTTGACGCTTGAAACCATTAATTATATTAACAAATCACAAGCGATAGAACTGCTTTTAGATATTCAGACGAGTTGGCTATGCGCTGCCTTAACTCTGCACCATCGGGCAAGACTATCATCGCAACATTTCAACTTGCAGTGCACTGCTTCTCGCCTCTCCTACACTGCGCAGCAGCAAGTGTCAATTCTGCACTGCTTCTCGCCTCCCCTACACTGCGCAGCAGCAAGTGTCATTTCTGCAAAACAATGTATTCAGCCTTGATAGGCATTTCGGTCTATACTCATGTATCACTAACCTGTAGCGATGCCTGTCAAGTTGTTTAACGCAAACTTTCTGCTTCTTTTTGACGACACATTTTTGCTTTTTTAAGTCTAAAAAGAAACAATGCATCAGTTATAGTAAAAAGTCAATTTTGGCTTTGTTTTGTGCTTGCAGTAAAACCTGAAGACTGCCTTAAAAACATCATTGTTAGCTGTGCGTGAATAATTATTTTTCAAAAAATTGAGTTGATACGACACTGCAATCGGTATTTGTGCAATGTATAGAATTTTTTTCAGCTTTTACAGTTTGCTGCATGCGTCTATTAGTCAAAGTGTAAACAAAGCCATTGTCACTGACACTCAACAACTACTGTTACACTTTTTCCACTGTGGGTGGCATGCTTTAAATAAAATATAAAAATATTCTTGAATAAATCTATGCTTCCCAGCTTGAGTACAATCACGAAAAGACACTCAACCAGGTTAGTTCACATTTTAAAAAACTGTGCCGCTACTCTAACGTAAACAGACGTATCGTTGACATCATTGTTTACTGCTGTGAAGGGCTAACTGAATTACAAAAGGTGCAGCAATGTGCAAACGGGAAAAACAACAGGCTTGCGCAGGAGCATAATCAGCTGTTGGCATGGAAACTGCAGCAGGCGGTTTCCAGCACGACCGGGTGCAAATGTATGCTTACAGTTTGCGGTGCTTCATCAATTAAATTGCAGTGAATAACAATCACGTCCAGAAAAATAGCTGACTTGTTTTTCTTCAGTTTCGGGCTGTCAAATGTGATTGTGCAAAAGTGACCATTATTCAAATTATGTACACAACGTGAGCATTTTCAAGAAAGCGGCTAGAACTAGTCATGGTGAGTTTTGAAAAGTTTTTCGTAACAGTACAGGAACATTTTAATGGTGACTGTTTGCCATTCAACTGTTTGCCTTGGAGGGTTCGGAATGATGCAGTTTTCATCCAGTCACGCCTTGATAGGACAAACGCTCTAGTAGTCTTTCGTTTCTCATGTTAAATCTGCCATTAATTATTTTGGCAAAAGTTTAAACCTTTTTATATTAGGGATAGTTTCTGTGACAGGGCTTTTCCTACTCAAAAATATTTTTGCACCTGGACATGTTTTCCGTGGAAATCAAAACCCTTCGTATATTCATAGCATTTATGACGGAGCCCACAGAGCCCTGAATATAATTCGATTGAGCAAGGGAGCTATGAGAGAAGTGCGAATATTTTATCGCAAGAGTTTTAAACTTTAAATCATTGATTTCTGCGTTGTTGTGTCTATTATTAATTTTCGAAACGTCGTCGAAGTTCTCTGTTCCAAAAATAATTGTGAAAAGGAAAATGAAGTACTGCGCTGATTTAGATGTATGCCAAAGGTACCACTTTTGACCTACATTCATTAGCAGTTTGCACAAAGAATGACTTTCATTCATTTGTGGAAGTTGCTGAGCTTTGAAATCTGTGGTGAAAAACCGCAGAACCTTCATTGCAAACCAGGCATGCCGATTCCAATAACACAAAGTTTTAAATTAACAGGATTGTCCGGAAATCCCTGCTAACTGTGCTTTCCCAAATTGTTGGAAATTTTTCTGTTGGAAACGGACAGGAAATCCCTGCTCAATGTGCTTTGGAAAAATGCTGAAAATTTAATGAAGCAAGAAGAAAATTTCACAGCTGTTGGCCAGCAACCCATAGCTGTGCAGAACATGTGCGACTGAACGGAACTTTGTATGACTCATCCAAACTGGCAGCTTTGAACAAGCCTTCTGACAATCGGAGCAACGTGTTCTCTTAGTTCCAGTGGCAACAGCGGCGTGCGTTTTGTAATGCAGTTTCTATGTTTTCTCTACAACGGACGATTGCTAAGGTTTTTTAGTTCGGTAATGACAGCGTAATATTCAAGAATTTCAAGGCGTATATTGTACTCTGTTATCCGCGTGTTTTCCCTAATTCTAATGCCGTAGCGTGTGTTTGAAACTGCAGACGTTTTGCTTTAGTTTCCATCTTTTCACCTGTAAGCTTTTGCTTACAATTACAGCAGGGGTGCAAAAATGCGTTCGCGCACTCGCTCCGCGCGACGAAAAACTTGGAGTGCGCGAACGTGATTTGCAGCGACGTAGCAGTTCCTAGTTTATAATTTCAAGTGCAATATTATGGCAAAGCTTATGTTGTGCGCTACTACGAATTTCTGCACGCTACTAAAGTTCACAGAAAATTTTGCACCCTGATTTACAGGATAGAAAATGTGTGCTTGACGCGAAATCGATTTCCTAGTGAAATGCTTTGTGAACTTATTCAGCTGTTTCGCTCTTGTGATGCTTCGAAACTTGAAAGTTGATACGTGCAGTCAGAATCCTCGCGGAGCTTGAAAGCACAGCATAACAGGAAAATTCCTCGAATACCTACTTCACTTGCAGACGGGATTGCATTTGAAAGTGCCATTGATGGAAATCTCTTCAACGGATAGATTGTTTAGAGGAAATTTCCATTTTGACGGCCGCATTTGCTATTCAAGATGATATGACAGCAAACGATACTGTAAACATTAGAACGGTTTAGATCTCACAAGTTATTTCAAAATCCGTTACCTTTATTAAAAACTTTGGGTCCCAGTTGAAGAAAAAGAGAGCCGTTAACAAAATGGATTATTTTTTCTGTGATTTTTTTGCAAACAAACTTATTGAAAATGTGGTTTCATGTGATTGTTTGGGACTGGTTAAGTGTTTTGTCACGTGGGCAGCAGACACGTTCCACAAAGTTACGTCTCGTTTAGAGCAGTGGGTTTTAACAACTGTTTGATTTCAAAATGTTGTTCCATGCCTGGTTTGCGTACAGCTTCTTATTTTTGATAGTGTCAAATGTAATGTATGTAACGTAATGTATATCTTTCATAAATTGTATCGAAAAACCCTCTGATCACCTACAGTACATCCCAGCACAGCCATTGCAAACATATAATGTCATCGGGTTGATGCAAAACTGCACAAACTAGCTATTTTTAAGGTCCTGGTACCAACACCCACCCTACCGACTCGACAACGAACACCNCAATCACTGTGCTGCAGTCTCGCTGCACTGCAGCATGCCACTGCGGCCAACGCCTTGCCGCTGCAATGAAGTTTGCTTGGTGGAGAAAATGGCGCATATAGGTCTTAAAAGCGATACGCTCACAGTATAGCAGTTAAGTAAAGACTCAGGCATAAATTACTTTCCGAACTGTGCCTTGAAAAAATTGGCAAACATTAGATACAATAGATGCGAGGAATATTTTATCATGGTTTACACCTGACAAAATTTGGTTATTTTAACATAGTTCGGTTCTGTTCATGTTGGTTCAAAATCCACATTAATAACGTTGTGTTACACTGGAAACTGTCTGCAGAATGCTTAGGTGTTTTGTTAGATGAATATCTGAGTTAGACCTCCCATGTCAAATACTTANAAACAAAGCTTTTCTTCTGCCTCAAGTATGACATATAAGATTTGAAACTTTGTACCAATTAATNCATTAGGAATAATCTATTACTGTTTCGTTTATAGTCATCTCCAAAATTGCACCGTATCGTATGGAGTAGATTGCGATTCTGTCCTTCAGCCTCTTAATATTATGCATGAAAATTTACTGCGCGCTCAGCGTAATATTCGAGAACTTCAAGGCGTATATTGTACTCTGTTGTCCGCGTGCTTTCCCTAATTCTAATGCCGTAGCGTGTGTTTGAAACTGCAGACGTTTTGCTTTAGTCATGTTACATGTCATAACTCCTTTAAATAAACAACTGGATTTTCTAAAAATCACGGATATATATCAATTACAGCTATCTAAATTAACGCAAAAATTTCATAACAATACACTTCCACATTTGTATAATAGCTTCTTTCAAAAGATTACTGCAACTCACCCTCACTTTACTAGATAAGCTGCAAACCAAAATTACTTTATCCCCACAGTTGGCTTTTCTCTTGGCAAAAGAAATTTAGCATATCAAGTAGTGGCATGATCCAGCATTCCACTGCAGTTTACACGTTTCTCTCATGGTAGATTCTCTGAAAGTTGCAAAAAAAATATTATCGGACTCTCTAGTACATAACAAGCTTGACGTGTTGTAATAAACCTCATTTCGTAAAATGACCATGGCAGTTTAATCTGATCTATTACATTGCACTTGTGTCCTCGTATAAACTACTCGCTCATCATTTTTGTTTTGATGTCGTCGTGCTGATATTCGTTCTTCTCACAATCGGTGCCTAAATATTGCCTGTGCTACAGTGTTTCTGGTCTCAACCATATCTTCTGTGAATTAATTGTATATTGGAGATTGAATTTGTTGTTGCAGCTTGCTGTTGTTTGGTATATTAGTTGTTTTTTCTCTCTTTCTCTTGTCTTGAATATTTCCTTACAAATAACAGTCAGCTACTAATAGCTATGTTGATATTCTGATGCAAGCATCGAAAATTATATCTGACATCTTTTAATGACAGCGGACTAGAAAACGTAGGACGTATTTCACTACATCTGCCTCTGCATCAAACACTAGCGCTGCTCTTAGAGAGGTATTTGTGACAAAGTTTTAGTTCTAAGGTTCTCCTCTCGTGAGTATTTTGCTACAAAACTTATTACTGTGCATGAATCATTAACCGAACCTGAGCCCGAGATAAGAATGAGAAGCAAGAGATTACACGAAGTTTTAGTTTAATTTTAAGAAAACACTTGATGCAACGTCAACAACGTTTTGAGACAACATAAGTGAGATCAGGCTATCCTAATCGAGATGTGCATCTAGCACAGTGGTTCCCTACCTGGGGTACACGTATCCCCAGGGGTACATTTGCCTATCCGAAAGGATACATTTAAGGTTAGCAATAGACGAGAAAATGTATTTGCATATTATTTACTTCCACACATTTATACATATATCAGTGATTATTATTTTCAAAAATCATTATACGCTCATTGTTAAATATATATATGAAAAATCAAACTATTTTGTCAAAAGAAATTTTAGGGGTACATGTTCATCTGTCGAAATGGTGAAGGGTACATGTTCATCTGTCGAAATGGTGAAGGGTACATGTTCATCTGTCGAAATGGTGAAGGGTACATGTTCATCTGTCGGAATGCTGAAGTGGCACATGGTTAGAGAAAGGTTGGGAACCCCTGATCTAGCATATAGTAACATCCTGTTTTTCAGTGGCGTAGCCAGCCCAAGACTTTTTGGGGGGCCAAAATGTTTCATTTTAGGCGAGGAACAGTATTTTTTTGGGATACCGCCTCTCCAAGCACAAAATGACAAGATATTCCCCAAAATTGGGTGAGACATGGCCCTTTGGGCCCTCTGATTACGCCTATGCTGTTTCTAAGGAAGTTTTAAACAATGCATCAGTAAGAAAGTTTAGAATCGCACAAAAAGAAGTGTTTAATAAATTACATATCAAACTACTCATGTAACCGAAACCTGTCTTCGAAAGTTTTTGTATAATGACTTCAGCTAACACCTCGTATCAAAGACTATTGTTGAAAAGCTATTACACATGAAATCCGCAGTGCTTATTTTCTGTATGCTTTCATTTATTGTTTTCGTGCATTTGACGAACCTCTGGAAGCTTTTGGCTGTTCACTGTGATATTTTGTAATTGTTTGTTCAATCTGCCGCAACAGTGTTGACGGAAATGACCTTCGTTGACTTGCGTGCGCTTGCGGCGAGAAGTGTGAATCAACAAGCTCAGGTTGCTTTTCTGCAAATCTTCGAGAACATTCCTCGAAATGTTTGGCCAAGGCCGAAAGGTTAGAAGCGAGCAGCACTTAGCACAATGCTGAAGGCAACATACCGTCTGTCACTGCGCTATTGAAGTGTATCCTGCGAAGCAATGACGCAGGTCGCGGGTGAATCATGGTCGGGTGAACTGAACAGTAGCGGTAGTTCGGCGAGGCACTATTTTCAGTTTTAGGGCCAACATGGACCATTATTTCTAAACCTTAGCTGCACGAATCGTTTTTTCTAACTTTAAAATGAAATGCAGCATGCGGTTTGTTGGCTATTGCACACCTTCGGCTTAAAGGAGCGACATGCTTGTAAACATGAGCGTCAGAATGGAGGGCAGGGGTTTGCACCTCTGGATTTAAAAATTTGATACCGTATTTATTCGATTTTCGCGGCTGTGGCTTTTAATCAAGGGCGGATTAAATTTTTTATTTCTTTACTTTATGGAAAGGTATAGATGACGCTCAGTGTTTCAAGTTCCCATGGCCACGTTTTGTCGCACAAACTCTCTTTTCGCATTCTATTCTCTTCAGCATCACGTTCACATTCGTCACAGGAGGGAATATTATGAACAGAAGGCAGTTGTAGTAGTGTAAGCATCATTTCCAGCGTTGCTAATTTAACACGAAGCATGCTAATACGCGAAAGTATCTCGGAGGTTCAGGTAATTGTGATCAATTGCGGCTTACATTAATTTTTTAACACCATTTCGTGCGACTTACAATAAAGGGAGGCCTACAGTTGAGTAAATACGGTGTTTTCCTACTAACGTTTCAGTAGAAAAATGTTTTTCTCTTAGATTGGAGTTGGCAAAAGGAAATTTCACTGCTGTTGCCCCCCCTGGAAAAATGCACTATCCCCGCCCCATGCGAAAATTCTTCCGACCGTCAGTCGGTCGTGCTTGTTATGCAATGTAACACAAAGATGGAAACGTGACCCACAGCGCGTAGCATCACTTCGAATGTGCTGCTGCCAACGCGCGCCAAACTGAATCATTCGCGTGCTTTGCACGCGACACAAAAGATGTTATGGGCGTCTTAGCCCCAAGCCGACGAAGAAGGTGATAATTGCACTGCAACGCGAGAATTACGATAATCCAATGAAAACACGCATAAGATTACCATAAATGCGCTACCTTCGAAACAATTTTCAAAAAAATATGTATATATTGGTATTAAGTCAAGACAAAAAAATGTGTGGCGATTAGCCGGTTACATGGTCAAAAACAGACAATCAAGTTTTGCGTCCTTCAAAAGGCTCGAGTCAAATGCAAAAAACTAAAACGTGGTGAGCTACCCCAATAAATATAAAAGCACGTCAAGCGCAGTGAACCTTCACTTGTGTAAGGTTAATCGTAAATGTACTGGCGCAGACTTTGTAATCCACTTTTTTTGTGGTTGATCGCCGCATTTTTCCTCGCTCGAATCACGAATGACGTCTTTCCACTAAATGAGGCATTCGGTCTCCTTGTCGTCTCTTGCCCCGGCTGCATTTTACGAAGGGAAAATACGCGCCGCTGAGAACGTCCTTTTAATGGTGAACTTTTGCTTCTTTTCAAACACTTTCGCAGGTCCACTTCGCTGGTCTTTCGCTGCAAGATCTTGAGTGTGTTCCTATGGGTGTGTGCGTTCCGCGTGTTGCCTCCTCCCCTTCATGCAGGCAACTATTGTAAATATTCCCAACTTCGGCGAAATTGCGCTTGAGAGCTCAGACAATCGAAAATTAGCTTTATCTTCCCAAGCAAACACTACCCATTTCGGCAAAAACCAACTCTTATACGGGGTTTAAATATGAGAAACTAAGAAACTATTCCCCCTAAACGTATGGGAGCTTTCACTTTGTTGTCTTAAAAGTACAGAAACCATTTACTAAATGAGTACTATAACGTTTGTGACACTTTTCGAAATGCTCCTATTTATTCTTCAACAAGCACAGGTGTCTGTAATCTCGTCAATTTATTTATTTTCGCTGAAATATTGTTGCAAGTATGTTACATGATAGTTTTTGGTCGCATGTGTTCGTTCCCGTTTTGTTTTTGGAATTGTTAACAGACCTTGAACAAATTAAGTTTTGGATAAGCTCAGTGGTCTTTTCCAGCTAACACAAATTTGCAAAACTAATATTAAAACACATTCGTAATCGTGTT
>JGI24022J15233_10007708_pt1 | contig 11906 bp, 7 predicted proteins | sample Ectturendosymbi2_FD_15233 | JGI IMG/M metagenome (IMG submission 15233)
CCTGTTATCTGCAGCTGACCTTGCTGTGTGTACCCGAAGTCATCACTGTGTCGTCACATCAGCACTGGCATTCACTCTGTCGTCGCGCGGTGGATCAAGCAACAGCTTGCGCCACGTGTGTGCGACGCGGTCAGGCGGCAAGGTTGTTTCGCAGCGCTCTGCGCAAGACCAGCAGCAATCGCATCAACTGACAACGTGGCAGAAATGTGACCTTTAACCTTTGCGTGGATTTCGTCACGTATGACCAACTTCACTTTGCTGTATACTTTTTGATCTGTTTACTCTTTGCGTAGCCTTCACATTCACATGCAGTGCAAGTTCATTCCCCAAGGTGCTCTCCAAAAGACTGTAAAGTTCACTGTATTCTACTCCGTTATCGCAGAGTGAATTGCTGCGTTCGGCTAATGCATAAACAGTCATCTCATGTCGCTCATATTTTAACAGTGAAGTCAACAGCGCAGTTCCCAGTGCACCACATTTGCAAGTGCTTCGACCAACATTGCAAACAAACTCACACTGAATACGGCGCTGACGCTAAACTGCAACCGCTGATGTGGCCAATGTTCGGGAGTACTGCATTTTGGGGAAACTGGCCATACCGTTTAGCCATCTTTACTCCTGGCCCCCACCTTTTCTTGGGGCTCACCAGGGAAATGCGAAGTGCGTCTGCTGATGACTGTGACTGTGATCGTTGCCCGCGCTTGCTTTTGGGTTTTCTCAAAACGATCATTTTCTGTCGAAGACAGAGGTCCTGCCACACACACCACTATTCATAATTTTCTCGGAATTCTTGGGAAAAACGCGGTCATGTTGATCTTTCTTGAATGTATTACTTGGCTCACCGAAGTGAATTATTACACCGAAGTGAGGAAAGCATATGCTTTCCCGAGACCAGTCAGTAACTAGCCTTTGAATAAATGCCTATAATCTGTTTTTTAGGCTGTTGTNTGTTAGCAGGGCTGGGAGTGCATACGTTTTTTGAACAACCTACGAATTTTACCCACTACGAATAAACNTCCGTTGGAAAAAGTAATTTGAAGCTGACACTGAAGTTGTTCGATTGATTCACTCGCGAAANCAGTTTCGGGAGGATTGCGTTTATCTTGGTTGGAATGTCGAGAAGTAGAGGCAGCCCAGTGTTTTGCTTGGCCGGATGCATGCAAGTGCCATCGCGTCAGTGGAAATTACCTTAGCGGCGTCTATTGTTGATGTCTTAATCGACCTAAAAGTAAAAACGAATCCTTTACCACGTAGTTGACGTTGTTTCGATGTCATGTGACTAGTCGTAAATTTGTTCCTTTCTGACTGACGTACCGCGGTGAGTTATAGTTATGCTTCGAAATTGACGAAATAAAATTTTGAAAATTGATGTGGACGGAAGACTTCTCTCAGGAGCTTACTTTCCTACTCTTGAAATGACATTGGGGATTGTGTTTCTACGCGGCGCATTCTTCTATAGAGGAGCTAGACCTCATTTTGCAGTATTGTGCCGACAGTGACGCGAGGTAATAAATGATCGCTTCAGATGAACAATTTTTGATTGGGTTTGTTTCCTCACAGGTGTTACATTCTTATCTGGTGGCCAATCAGAAACGTCGGCTACTGCACACCTGAACGCGATCAACCGTGTCGACATGTTGAAGCCATGGGCGCTTTCGTTCTCGTACGGCCGAGCCCTCCAGGCATCCGTCCTGAAAGCATGGCAAGGGAAAGCTGACTGTATCAAGAAGGGCCAGGAGGTGTTCCTGCACAGGGCCAAGGTAAGCAACTGCCCCCCCCTCCCCCAATCGCGGCAGCATGCTTCGCAACGCGCTGGATCGTCTGCAAGGGAATCTACAGGGGCTGGGTCAATGACTACTTGTGCTTTTTTACAAAGAGACCGTTTTCGGTTAGTGGTTCTTAACAAAGGTTAATGGAACCGCGTCATGATCCGCACAAAGCTGTTTGATGTCTGCAGCATGAAGCTTTATTGTCCACAGCATTGTTTTATTTGTTCGCCTCAGATACACGCTGCACAGAACAGGGGGTTATTTAAATAAAACCAGGGACACACAACTGTTTAGACATAACGCAGCGCAAGGTAGGGTTTGCTGTTTGGTGATGCACACAGACAATCCTGAAGATGAATATAAAACTGAATAGACGCTGCTTTTCTCGTATGATTAACTTGCACAAGTTTCGTTTTTGAGTAAAGGCTATTACAGTACATCATGCATAAGTTTTCAACTGGTTGATAATCAAAAAAGTTCGAGGCGATAGAAAGGTATTAAATTATATATATTATCTTTCGTTTTGTGCATTTCCGATGAGCCGGCCATACAAAATCTGCGCGTTTCAAATTTCAGCAGTGTCGTTCTTCTCCCGCGAAGATGTAGCGCTATTGCAACCTGCCATGCCGTCACCGAGAAGCATTCTTCAAACCAGCGACTCCAGTCACAAAGGCGCTGTTGAGGCTCTTTCTCAGCACCTTCTAGTTGTAGTCGAACATCGTGTTTTACCTCAGCAGGAGTGGGGGAACATGTTTATTATCATGGGCCACATGAATTGTGGAATATCATAGGCGGGCCGCAAAAATTAATTTTATCGTAAGATTCCACTTTCATTCTAGGAAAGAAAACTGAAACGGAGCGCGAAACACTTTTCTTGGCTGAATGACTGCGTTCCTGCTTGTGGAGTTCCGTTTTGACATGATGCTGTGTTCTAACTTGAAAACTCTGATACGGGTCACATTGAATGTTCACGCGGGCCGCAGGTTCCCCCCTACCGCTGGCTCATGTTTAGAGCTACGTCATTTGCGCCATGGCTTGCTTGTTGCGTCATCGTTCACTTACTCTTTTAAGTTGCCGGAACGTTCTCGAAACTCCGAGGTGTCCTGTTTCGTCACAAACAGAAGCCCCGTGTTTTTTTTTTTAATCGGCTCCGAAACGTTCCTGTAGCGCGCGACCGGTTTTGCAAATCTTCCTGATTTCTTGCACTCGTTCCATTCAAGCACATTTTCTTCGACAGATGAACTCGTTGGCTTCTGTTGGTAAATACGACACTTCCATGGAGCAAGCCGGCAGTGTCGACGAGAAGTCGCTTCACGTCGCCAACCATCAGTATTAGAACTGATGCTGACCAGCGGCACAACCTTCTGTGATCTTGCATGCATGCATGTATTTGTAAAGTGTACGCAATGAAAGATGTGAATTGTTAAAATCCGTTGTTCGCTTGAATCTGCGCCCTTAATGTATGAAATGATGCAGTGTATGTGGTGGACCTCATGACGGATGTGGTTAGACTAGAACAGCGTGGTCCAACTACAGGCCCATGACAAATTTTTTTTATGGCCCGCGAGCTTTCTCACTATCGATTGATGTGTGGATGTTGCAGTGGTAGTTTTAATTAGAACACGCGTAACATCTTTTAATAATAATAATAAATATGTAAACTAAAACAGGGTCTCCAAACTACGGTACACGGGCCAAATGTGGCCCGCGAAGACATTTCATCCGGCTCACGAAGACATTTTATCAATAATAAAAAATATATATATTTTTAAAAGATTTGTTGATAACAATCTTATTACGTAAGATGTCCAGCCCTCGAACTGTTGTCTAGTAACTTATGTGGCTCTCTGACAAAATGTTTGGAGACTCCTGGTATGGAACCGTAGAGATCTTCTAGAAATTAGTCGGCATGGATAGGTTTTTCCAACTGAAAGATTTCGCAATATATATAAATGCACTCGGCGTTTAGAATCACATACAAATGTGACAGTAGGCTACATTTTTTGCTATGAAGCAAGTCAAATCCAAAAACAAATCGAATGGCTGACGAAATGCTGGACCATAGTCTCCGACTTGCTAATACTAACATACTGATATAGGAACGATAGTTTCAGAGAAGCCTTAACCACTGGCATTTTACTGAAAGAAATTTGTAATACAATTTTACTGGTATTGTGATTGTGTAATAATTTCAGTGACACACTGACTTCACTCATCTATTTTCTTTTTTCTATTCTTAAATCTTATCAATCTGTTCTTTATACATCGTTTTATGAAAAGTGGCCCGCGAGTTGTCACGTTTTTGTAAAATGGCCTGTAGGTGGTTGGACCACACTGGACGAGAAGAACCAAGGTTGTTTTGCAGTTCTAGGGAGTCCTACGATAGAATTCCTGCACTTACATTGCGCTCCATCTTTTCGACCCATTTGATGAAGATAAAGTACACGAGTGCTACAGACGTACCTCAGAACGCGGAGAGCAGGGGCGCAGTTACGCCAGCCCAGGGGTGCCCAAACCTTTTCTACGGAGTGCCAGATTTGATCATGTTGCGTACGTCGCCGAAGGCCAACATGTCCTTCAGAAATTTTTTATAAGGTTGGCACAGCCCAGGCATTTTACTTGATGGTTAGAAGCAGAAACGCTATTGCGCTGGTGATCGTGTTCACTCTCAACAGATCAAAGTAGCGGGAAACCACCGTCGCTTTGACACAGAAGCGTAAGCCAAGCTTTGCCGGTCCAGCATGGATCCCCAAAAGTAAGCACATGTATAACTTGTTAAATGGATCAGTTAATTGCTCCGAAACAGTCAAGCTTAGAAGGCGAGTTTGCAAAACCGGATTTGACCCATACACACTTCGCTGCACTCGCAATCAGGTGTTGTGCAGTACGTGTGAGGCGGCCGTAAACGGTCATCTCCAAGCGATACCCATTCCGTGGCAGAAACCGCGCAAGCAAGGAAAAGACAGTCTAAGCACAACATCCCCAGTGGAGCAGGAGCCGTTGGAACGCGCCTTTGGCCGAGTTGCAAAGCGCGGTGGAAGTTCGCGTTCATCTCTTCGTTCAATCCTCAAATCTTTCCGAGTTCAGGACCAGTGAAGCGACCGCTACATGGGTGACATCCATGGAGCTCACCGAAGCGTATCATACGTTTCTTTTAAGGCTGGGACTCCAAACTACGGCCCGCCTGGACATTTTGTTGACAGACAAAAAATATACATATATACGAAAAACTTGTTGGTTTGATAGAATGTAACATATCCCGAAATTGCAACATAAGATGCCCGGCCTTCGAATGTAGACGCTTAGTTAGGGGCAATGCACCACCAAATTTTTAGCATATTTAGTAATTTCGTGCTTTGAGAAGCGGCGTCCCAAATAAAAATCCTCTTACTCTACTAAAGTCAAAATTTTTGGTCTGGCTACGTCACTGCCTTTGAACTGTTGTGCAATAGCTTTTGGAGACCCCTGCTTTGACGTCTAGGGATAGTAGGTGGAAAGGGATGCACCGATTAAGTGCGTGGAATACAGCGCCGCCAAGCTAGAAGTGTGATTGTTGAAATCCCAACATTTTGACCCGGATTCGTGTGCTGAGTCATTTTGGCAAAGATTCTCAGCAACCAATCATTTCCAGCGAAGTGCGATCAGCGAAATGGAAGCTACCAGGGGAGAATCGGGCATTTGCCTTCCCCCAAAACTTTTCAAAAATATGTAGTTATAGGCAGGGCAACGACGTTATTTGGCGCCCGGGGCAAGAAGCAAGTTTGGCGCCCCCATGTTCAAACCTGAGGTCTTTCGGAAGCAAATGTATTGTATTGAAGAAAGTACTTGTGACATTTCTTGGGACTTCTCGGCGCCCCCATAATGGTTCGGCTCTCGGGGAATTTTGCCCCCCTCGTTACGCCCCTGGTTATAGGTACAGCAACAAGTTAAAATCATTTTGTCCGCCCCCGAAAATACCATAGTACACCAAGTTACATTCGTTTCCCACCCGAAAATATCAGCTGGTTGCGGCCCTGATGAGTGATTGCTTAAGAAGAATCAACATGATGCCTTTCCCGTCATTACCTTTCAAGTGACTAGTCTCCATAACAGCGGTGTAATTGAACCAACCAGCATTTTTTTAATAGGAAATCCATTTCACGCAAGTACGTAAAAATAATGGAGACTAAGTACGCGAGCAATTACATGAACATAGATATGTGCAATTCCGAATAATCGCAAGACATGAAAGCAGAGTCTAGTTGACTGATTCCTCGAAAGCTTGCAGCAAACCCAGAGCTTTTAAGCGGCATTACTTTTGATAATGTATTTTTTGTCCACAGACACGAAGTCCATAGTTAAGACGCACAAAACACTTTCTGCACAACGCAGGTTGATAAAAACGTGCAGAATAGAACGTTTTACAACGGCATTGGAGGCAGAACCACAGGGTTATAGACACATTCTTAACACCATTGTTCGCTAACCCGTAACATTTGGTACAACACTTCTGCAGAATAGGACGCTACTTCCTGAACTGATCGAGGGCAGGTAAAGTATGAATTGATCGAGGGCAGGTAAAGTATGAATGCGTTGTGTCATGACACACCCACAAACGAACAAACACTGCAATGTCCGAGCACTCAGTCACAAACTAAAATGCGGTTGTAGTGTTCAAACAATAAGGACGAATATAAACAATCGGGCTGCATCAAAGCACGCAACCATACGTTGTTAGACTTTCTGCATCTTTCGAGAAACAAGTACTTGTTTTTTTCTTAGTAATGCTTCAAATGTAAGAATGTCGCATTGAACCTGATGACCACTAACAGTCGCTCTACGGGGCAGGTGGTTAGAGTTCTGCATCCAAAATTGTAAGCCACCCGCAATCTTTGTATGCATCACTTTCTGAAATTACACCATAATTGTGATGCATACATGGGCGTACAAAAGGAACGAAAAAGTACACTTTTAACTGCATTTGAACATAGGGGAAAAGAGGCTCGTAGCTTGTTTGCTGCACAATATTGGAATCGCAGTTGTCTCTGAATGCCTTTGTCGTCTGAGAGCTCAGTATCCAGTACAATTCCCAGATATTTGTAATGGTTAACCCTGCTCAGGTAGCCTCTAAACACAAACACTTTTGTTGTCCTTGCCCAAAATGGGCAGATTTTGTTTTTTCGCTTGCACTGGACCAGTCCCGTCGCCACGGGGGGCTTTTAGGGGCTTAGCACCCCCAAACAAGACTCCAAGACCCACAAATTGAAACACGAAACACTATAAATCAGTTGAGATTTTGTGAATTTTTAGAGTGTCAAGCCCCCCCGTACAAACCCAAAGCCCTTCCGAAGAAACGCAAAGCCCCCTATTGAAAACTTTCTGGCGACGGTTCTGCACTGGACTAACTGACAGGTTTGGACGCGCGCGCGGTTTTTTTACAAGTTTGCAAGTCTTCTCAAGCTCATCCGATCAGAACAAAGCAACGTGTTTTTTTTTGGAAAATTTTTTATATGATGAAGAACAAAAGCACGTTTCCAAACAAAAATAAGGGAAGTGCTCTTAAAAAATGAATGAAAAAGTAGAGAAAAATCAAAAAATTCCGCCAGTAGACGTCATTGGTGGTCGGTTTCAGGTTTAAACAGAACCTCATTTCAGGCTTGCAGTTCTATCTGCAATAAAAGTAAATTACGTTGAGACATGAAATTTTTCTATTTTCATTGAAATTATCAGCCACATTGATCAACCTTGCCCAAAATGGGCAAATTTTTTACGGCAATCCGGCACATAAGGTTGTAGCAGACATAAAAGTCTACTACAAATAAAATATCATAACAAGGACAAAGAAAACACAAGCTTAAGGCAGAAGAAACAAAGCTGAAAAAAAACGAAAAGAAAGGCTGAAAACGATCAAGCATGAAACACGCGACCGGCACGTATCTCGTTCAGCAGTCTGGTGAAGGCTGTGACAATTCAACCTTAAAAGGAAAATGGTGTCGTTGCTAAGCAATGAAATGTAATTTCATCTTCCAAATATGGTCATGTGTTAATTAGGTCTTTATCATGTGATCTTTTGGGTGTTTCCCATGAAATTTGAGTATATAAGGACTGATTTCGGCACCCAAGTTCAGTTCACTTGTTGATCTCGACGAGAGAAGTCCTTCTCTGGCTTAAACCATTTTGGTTTTACCATTGAAGTAAAAAGAAGCTCTACCTTGCAGCCTTTCCTAGCTCGACGGATTGGTTGTAAGTGCTGTCGGGGCCGAGTGGTGTCTCACCATAATCCTTGGCAGCTTGAGTCTTCAAACTGATAGACAAAGTCAATTAACCAGACTTGTTTACAGTCAATACAAGTGACATGTCCGGGTGGACCTCTGTCACATTGTACCATAAATTGGCCATTGTACAAATTAATTTATGAAACCCAAAACAATAAAATTACCCTGTCCAAACAAAATTAAATTTAACTTGGTTTACTTCCCAAACGATGTAATACGAACGAAACCAAAGTATTTCGAAACCTGACAAGTATTCCGGAAACTTTACAGAAATTCTAGATTAATGAAATGTTCCATCCTGGAACCACCCGTCACGTTCTGACTTACACCAAAAACCCGTTCACTGACTATCATCTTCCTTTTACGATTAGTTGCTGCAGAGTTAGGTTAATGTCTAAATGTTGCTGACTGTGAGACTGGTTTCTCATTGGAAACATTTGTGTCTGTGATCCTGATCCGAGATGGCGTATTTGATGTTTTACAACACCAATTTGGTAAGTGTATCTAATAAATAATTGTGCATTTCTTATTCTCAATAAAATATATCTTAAATAAAATATATCTGTGATACTACTGTCTGACGTTATTAAGCTAGCCTTCAGAAGTCACTTAGGAAGATCAAGCAAGCATAGACTTGTGAATATCGTCCTTGGTACATCCATGAATCGAATCCACGACACAAATTCTAGTATTACGGTTGTACCTAAATAAAGTCCTTTAGTTTCTAAGCAAACCAAAAGACTTTACAAGGTAAACTTGCCCAAAATGGGCAAATGCTTTGCGACAATTGCTGGGCAATCAGGTTGATCGCGACACTGCTATTGACTTTCATGTCTCACATACGGCCAGTTCCGTCGCCACAGGGGTTTTTGTCATGCTAAGCCTCCCCAAAAAGTGCTCCAAGTCCCCTCAAATTGAAATATGAAAACTATAATTAGTGGAGTTTTGTCAATTTTTACATGTCAAGGCATCAACAGGGAAACAAAAACTCACTCTAACCATAACGTGGGGTAATTTTCACCCTAACCATAACGTGGGGTGATTTTCACTCGAACTCACACTAACCATAACGTGGGGTGATTTTCACTCCGAACTCACCCTAACCATAACGTCGGGTGAATGTCACCAAGGGACCACGTGGCCACCACTCCTGTCCGGGTGGAAATCCCCAGGGGTTGGTTTTCCATGGGTGTGAGTAATCTTTGCAGAAAACTTGAAAGTGATCAATGCAAACAAGCGCTCCCCATCGTTAGCACGTGAACCTCGTTTTGTGCTGTTTTGGTGGTGGACAGGTTCTACAGCGTTGTCTGGTCTCAAAGTTCATGTCCTCAATAAAATGCTTTGACCTTTTACCACAAGTGCACGCACAACAAGGAGCAAGCCTTTTTTGTCTAAGCCAGAGTTCTAGAAACTTCAATTAGGAAAGGAGAACTGCAAGGTTCATCATCTCGTCAATAAAATGCTTTGACCTTGCACCACAGGTGCACACACAACAAGGTACAGGCCTCTTCCAGCTCCAAATTCTTTCATCTGACGGAGAAGGCGCCATACATTCTCCTGCCTCTTTCTCAATGAAAACCACGAGCTGAACAGGAACCAAAAGCGCCAAGTTGAGTTGCGGCGTCAGTGCTTGCACTCGCGTGATTTACACCCGTGCTGGCTTCGGTCAAAAGTTACTGGCGTGGCTTAATAGTGAACCTACATGCACCAACTCCTTGTGCCCAAACTGGTCAAGGTTGCCTTAGGAGGAATCTTTGTGTAGGAATTTTGTTACACCTCAGGTAACCATGGGTCAATTTGGGCAAATTTTTGTTCACCATTGAAAACTACAAAACTTGTGCAGATTTCGCTAGGACTTCCCGAAAGAGCGTCTGAAAAAATGCAGCTACTGAAAGAACCAGCTTTCTACGTGAACGTTAACTAATTTTGAATTTAAGTAGAAGAACCGTTTGCCCAAATTGGGCAGAGGTTACCTGAGCAGGGTTAACAGGTTTTACGTTTTGACCACCCAGCGTCAGTAATGGACGCATTTTTCTCAATATTCTGTGGTCCATCTTTGCTGGAAATAATGGTGCGCGCTACCCTTTTGTAAGAACTAAAAACATAAATAAAAAACATTTACAACCTTTGAGCATTTATCCTTCGTTTTCCCCGCAAGGTAACTTTTAGAAAAAAATTGCTTCTGCCATTTGAAAACGAATCAAGGTAGATAGAAATGACGCTCAAGTAACCGTTTTGCATTAATCACAAACAATTTTTAATTGTCATACTGGTTTGTTAATTACAGTATGGTACACCATGCAACAGCGTGCAGAGGCGACGGCCCTGGGCATCCAAGGCTGGGGACAGGCAAAGAGTGAAAGTACAAAAATTACATTTTATCAAAATGCTGTAACTAGATGCTTCTTCGTATTGTAAGGCAACTAATAGATACTGTATGAATATGATGGAAGCTTGCCTGAGAGGCATGCAAATATACTGCATGTCAAGTGATCCGACTGGGAGCTGAAGCACTTCCATCGTTATCTTAAGGCTTTACACTCTAACTCTCTTTTTTCCTTGTAGGCTGTCCGATTCCCGATATCCTATTGTTAATATGCGGCTTGAGTCTTGGGTTGTCTAGACTCTAGAGATACTTTAAGACCGGGAGCCGCGAGTCCATCAGGCTCACCAACAAGGAGCTGTCCGACCTATGAAAGGTCCCAACATCCGAGGGAAATTGTATCCCTGGACCCTGGCTCTTTTAGGCCAGAGGAGTTTGCTGCCACCCTCAGGTGCCTGGAGCCAGAAAAGTCTCTGGGTCTGGCTTCTATCTTCCCGGAGTTTGTACTCCACGCTGGGTCGGTTCTCAAATCTTGGTTTTGCGAATTCCTCACTTCCTGTATGCGCCAACTCAAAATTCCAAAGATCTGGAGAAGAGCACTAATAGTTGCGATCCTTAAGCCGGAAAAGCCATTGGTGGACCCAAAGAGCTATCGCCTTATATCTCTGCTGTGTGTCTCTTTCCAAATCCTAGAGAGACTCATCTAAGCTCGTGTCCAACCAGTCTTCAACCTGTTGTTGCCGCAGGAGCAAGCGAGCTTTCGACACAGGAGGTCGACTATAGAACAGGTCAAGCTATCGACATAGGACATCGCGGATAGCGTTTTGGCTAAGAAGAAGGCCGGAGCTGTGTCTGTCGATCTCACAGCAGACTACGACACTGTGTATGGCATCGCGGCCTCACCTGCAAGCTGCTGCGATTGCTGCCTGATAGACACATGGTCCGCATGATCATGGAGATGGTTGGTAATCGCGCGCAGCTTAACCCTTACCAACCGAAACGACAAACGGAGCAGGTTACGACACCTCAAGAACGGCGTCCGGAAGGGATCCTTGTTGGTACCCCTTCTCTTCAACATCTATATCTCTGACCTGCCAACCACCGTCTCCAGAAAGCATGCATATGCTGACGACTTAGCAATAATGCATGCTGATGGAGACTGGCAGGCAGTGGAAGGGGTGCTGAGCAAGGACATGACAACCACAGGTGAATATCTCCAGACCTGGAAGCTAAAGCTCAGCACTACAAAAATGGTGTTGGCAGTCTTCCATCTCAACAACAAGGAAGCTAAACGTTTGCTGAAAGTCGACTACAACAACGAAATCCTGCCCTTCTGCTCCGACACCAAATACCTCGGAGTAACGCTGGACAGTTCGCTCGCGTATCGCCGACACCTTGAGTCACTTCGCAAGAAGCTCACATCACGCGTCGCACTCCTGAAACGGCTTACTGGTTCCAGTTGGGGTGCTGGAGCAACAATTCTGCGAACAGCCACCCTAGCCCCGGTCCGTTCAACCGCAGAGTACTGCGCTCCTGTTTGGTGCCGCAGTGCTCACACCC
>JGI24022J15233_10007714_pt1 | contig 11903 bp, 8 predicted proteins | sample Ectturendosymbi2_FD_15233 | JGI IMG/M metagenome (IMG submission 15233)
ATTTCGTTTATGAAGCTCTCCCGTGCGCTCACAAATGGAAAAATAGCGTATTGTTGGGGGGGGACCGCTCAACAGCTTCAATTTTTTCGTTCGCTGTCCAGGTGGATCGCTACAAGCTCGCCAACGGAAACCACGTGATCTTGCTCGCCGAAGGTCGCCTGGTCAACCTGGGCTGCGCCACAGGGCATCCGAGCTTCGTGATGAGCAACTCCTTCACAAACCAGGTCTTGGCGCAAATCGAGCTTTGGACAAACAACTCCGGCTACAACAAGTACAAGCGAGGACAAGTTTACATGCTTCCGAAAACGGTAAGTTAAGCAAAGTTTTTGTGAGACTTTGTCGTTTCGGCGGAACTGTTTGTTCTGTGTTTTGCTGTTTTGGGTCGTCACTATGACGGATCCTTTTTCCCTTATTTTTCTATCAACCGGCATTATGCAATTCATTTTGGTTATGAAGGTTCGTATCAATTTATTCGTCTTTTTGCTCATTCAATACATGTCAAAGTAATCGTGGACCTATGGGTTTGAAATATTTACCAATATATATATATAATAGTACGGTAGTTTTTTGTAATCAATTTTGCAGAAACGTCTTGTTTATTTAAGGCACTGTATAATATTTTTTGGCTGATTGGCAACGTATTTTGCATGCCTTTGAGGGATTCCGGGCCAATTTTTATATTTTCCGCTTGCTTTCAGTTGGATGAACAGGTAGCTCGTTTGCATCTGGACAAGCTCGGAGTCGAACTCACAACCTTGACACCTCACCAGTCGAAATACCTCAGCGTCCCTAAAGAAGGGCCGTTCAAACCGGAACATTACCGATATTAGCTCCAGCTATGAGGTTGCTCAACACCTTGTTCGCTGGGCGGGCGGTCCCTCCATCACCCTGACAAAAAGGCTTCGCTGTTCGACGAGCGCTTTTCATCATTTTTTTTCATATGTGGATCACTGCTTTTAGTGAAGATATTGTGTAATTGACCGTAGATTGGTGTTCCAGCGTTTCATTTCAATAAAATCTTGCTTTGAGCTTTATTGTTTGCGTGACTGTGCACCTCGTCATATCGTTGACGGGTCGGGCAAAAAACAAATAACTTCGCGTGGCTGTGCTCACGAATTCCTTACCTCTCGGCAACCTGAAACATGAGCTGATGAAATTCACCCTTGACTTTTCTCTAAAGCAGTGTTTTTCAACCCGGGTTCCACGAGTGGCCTCCAAGGGCTCCACCAAAACAGCCTGAAATTGTCTGGGACAAATTTGCAACCATGGTTCTATGTCGTTGCGGCAATATGTAGGAATCATTGCCACAGGGTTCCATGAGCAACGCAAACATTTGCGGAAGGTTCCGCTGCAGAAAAAAGATTGAAAAGCACTGCTCTAAAGTGTTTTGGTGACCATTGCGATCTACGACGTCGTAGGGGAGGTGGGCAGCAGCGAGCTAGTTTTCCGGTAGCGCCTATCCTTAAAAAACTGCGGACGAGGTGGCGAGCTTAACCGCTATTCGCTACTTTCGCGTAAGTGGAGACCGAAGGAAAAATGCGAGAGATGGTCCGTCCGCAGACACCGGTTGCAACTGCTCTTCTCGGTGTTTTGCGTTGATCTTGGATGATTCGCTTGAGGTAAGGTACCAACGATCCAACACTTCACAGATGTGTAGCACAGGGGGCAATTGCACCCCCAATTCCGGTAGTTGAACCAAAAATTTTGGTTTAAAATCAAGCTTTTGATGTATAAGCCAAAGGAATACTGAAGTGCAAATCAACGAAACTACCTTGAGGAACCTATCCTCCTTCAGCCTTTAGTCGCACCTGATCAAAGCAAAATGTTATGCCAATTGTCCATGATTAATCAATCGTATACACAGTCCCGTCGCCACGGGGGCTTTGGTGGGCTAAGACCCCAAATTGAAATATGAAACACTACAAATCAGGAGTTTTGTCAATTTTTTACAATGTCAAGTCCCCCTGCACAAACGTAAAGCCGTTGAAAATTTTCTGGCGATTTACTGCGTGTACATGGGCGTCGGAAGGATTTTTCTTCCAGGGGGAAGCAGTAATGGTTTATTGTTTCATATGACTCAGCCAACAAGCAGAAGCACCAGAAAAAGCCATGGCACCAAGCAAACCAACCATTAGTGAACATTTGAGCAAATGAAAATGCAATGGCGTAATAGCTGATCAGTATAAACAAAAAGGGGTGCTGTGCCATATAGGATTGGTGAGGGTCCATGGCGGTCATCTAGTCAACCAACCGAGTTGATCGCTTTTTGAGAAGTGTTGAAAAACAACAGTTGGAAATCAAATAAGCACGATTAGGAAAACAAACAAACACAAACCACGGTGAAGAAAATGTATAGAAGAAAGCGCATGCCAATGTACGCAGATGAGTGGATCAAATTTAATTGAAGGACTTTGGTGTGGTTAAGAATATGTTTAAACAAAATAAGATAATAAAAAAGTGAAAAATAACAAAAACTAATTTATGGGGTACAAAAGAAAAACAAAGCAAAATAGAAAAAACTATGGAGTGTACTTTCATGTCGAAAAGAATGGGATGTGCACTAGGAAGAAAAAATACGAAAAAGTAAATATACATAAAAATACACAGAATTACAAAATACTAGAATTCACATAATTTTGTTGTGGATAAGTGAAATGATGCTAAGTTTCATTATTGCGTATCTTTTTCATGTAGGAGGTGTTTCTTCAGTTTCCATTTATAAGCATGTGTGGCGGAACCTTTTTCAAAGTGGGGGGGCACAAGTGCGCGTTGAAAAGAAATTAGAGCAAAATTTGTGGTTTGAATTGGCAATTGTGACGTCACAAGCATTGGAATATGACGTCATTACATATACACCATATGAAGGTCTAAATTACACTATTTTAGACAAAACTACCCCACTATGAAAACGTATCGGTGAACCACCTGAAATTCAAATAGGCTGTTACAGGAGCGACCCAGGTCATCAGCGTCACTCGGGCTAATCATACGATTAATTCTGAGTGACTGAATCAAACCGCTTGATGCTTGCGTCACTGACATTTCCATTTGATTTCATTCTGGCGGGCATTATCGTTGCACTGTGACGTTATGTTATGTACAAATAAATGAAAAAGTCTCATGATGACTTCTCCTTTGTCGAGTAACGTACGTCACTGAGAAATGATAACGCCACAGTGTGGGTTCTAAGGGGGGTCTGGGTGGACCATGGCCCTTCCCAGATTTTTGGCTGGCCCCTGCTTGGCACCCCAGTTTTTTTGCTTAATTTCATGTCCAAGTTCGTTTGATTGACACATACAGCAGATAAGTTTCAGCCAGCAAAATTTTAAACGATATGAAGACTTTCTGGCGACGGTTCTGACGATATTCACAAGCCTAGGTCACCTGTAACATGAAAGCGAACGGCCAGACATGGAACGAAAATATATGCACAGTGACAAGGCCTAAAGAAAAGTACCCGAGTTACCAACTTGGTGAACTGAGACCGTGGGTGGTGGAACAAAGCAAGCAAGCTTACGTTCTCCGATATAAATCGTAATTGAAGACGGGCGAAACCGAGGAGCCCGTATGCTGGAGTAGCCACTGGGCTGTTAAAAACACCAAGAACGCAGCTTAAAATAAACGACACAGCATTGATACCTGTCTTAAACACATTCAAAATCACATCTCTTCTTCATCTTAAACGCAAAAGTATCATGACTGAATACTCATTCTACAACTGCATTAGATACCGGAATGCAAAGACAAGACAAAACATACATAGCAACTAGCAAGTTGTCCGTAAGGATGCCAATTTTGTTGCCAATGCAGAAATAAAATATAGCTATTTAGCGTTGCCAATACAAATACAAAAACACAATTGAAATTAATCTGTCAAATATTTCATTTTGCGTATAAGATTCAGTAAAATTTCACTATTTGGAATGGTGTTAAGACGCTTGAAATTACCCAAATTTTTTAATGGTGTGGCACGAACGTGTTCCTACACACAAGCATATGGGTGTCTGAAGAGGGGCAGGAATTTGAAAACTTCAGCAAAAATGCTGTTTGCTTAATTTCGAGTGGTAAAAACCGAATTTCACCACTTTTGCCCCCCGTAGAAAAACGTTTGTAAAAATGCACTAAGCCGCCTCCCCCTGGAAAAATTCGTTCCGACGCCCATGCACACAAGCATGTAAAATGACACAATTTTTGTGAAAAATTGCGTTGTATTGCACCATCTGGCAACACTGTTCAACAACACAAATGTGGCAAGCAATCCACAGCAGGGTGACAGACTGTGCACGGTGTATTCTGCCAAACAATTACGAAATCCTGCCAAATTGCGATATGTTAGAAATAATATTGACAATATACTGCCAAAATTCTGCAACGTTTTTTTCATTAAACGATTTACTTTATCACTGGGCCCAATACTAATTGTGTTACTTAAACTTACGATATTTAAGCAAAAAAGTGGGAGGGTCTGGCCCCCCCAGAAATAAAAGTGGGGGGTCTAGGCCCATGCGGCCCCCCCGGTTCCGCCACCTATGTTTACTGGTAAAAGTAGTTGAAGACTTAATATCGTCTGGTATTGAACACACTTTTGGGCCAACAAAAGTAAGGGAACATTTTCCTGAGGAAGAGTTAACTCTAGGTAAAAATAGGTTGTTAGAGATTGCTAGTCTTGTGGAGTGAGAATGAATTAGGCTAATTGGAATAAACTATTCATCAAAATGGTTTGGAAGCAGTTTGTTGTAATAAGGGTGCATGAATTTGCCTACTGATAAAGTATAAAGTTCGGAAGGCATAACATGTTTAAGTGCTGGAAAGGTTCTTCTAGAGATTCCGTGTTGGTTGGTTTTATTATTTTTATAGCTTTATTTTGGAACTTTAATGAGAGGCTGAATGGTTGCATTTGAAGCTCGTCCCCATTTAAGGATTGCTTAATTAAGGTAGGGGTGGATAAATGAGTTATAGACAACTTTCAGTACAGACTGTGTTGTATAATGTTTAAGTTTGGACAGAACTCCACAAGCTCTTGATAACTGAGCTTTCGCCTTTTGTACATGTTTCCAGCTTAACTTATTGTCAAGGACACCTAGGTATTTCAGGTTATCATTAGGGGAAATGCTATGGTTATTTATAATAACTTTAAATGAAGTGCGATTGCGTTTTTGAGAATTTAGTAGCATAAAATTAGTCTTATTGTAGTTAAGAGAAAGCTTGTTGGCTCTCAGCCAGTGGTTGATTTTACATAGTAAATTTTTCTTGGGGAGACCAAAAATGGTAAAATTTTCATTTTTCCACTCGGAAACTAAGAAAACAATCTTTTTTGCTAAAAATTATAGGAAAATAACAAGTTTCAAAATCTAGGGAGGGGTCAAGGGTCCCTGCTACCCCTCTTCAGACGCTCATGGTTGTGTACATGGGCGTCGGAAGGATTTTTTCCAGGGGGGCCACTAGGAGATTTTTCAAAAATTTTTCCAGGGGGGCAAAAGTGGTGAAATTTGTTTTTTCTCACTCAAAACTAAAAAAACAACCTTTTTTCCCTTCATATTGTAAAATCCAGCGGGGGGGCCTTCCGACGTCCATAATTATGTATAGTGTACATGCTCGAGAATTTACATCATGGCTGATGTTTACCTGAGGTTTAAGGTCCGTGTGGAAGTTGGTGATATACAATGTTGTAGAATGTAGGTTATCTAAGTAAACTCTTGCAATCACTAACCGAAAGTAAAACAAGGAGCAACACTTTTCGCAGCTGTTTCTAGCGCGCCACGGCACCAAGTTGCTGAATCCAAGCTAATGGTAAATAGTGATGCAAATTTCACTTCATGACAATCGAAAAAATTCCTCTCTGATAACTCTAGCGAGCTACAAATAGGCCTACTGTAAAACTTAGGCTACCCTTGTCTCCAGCATAAGCCGTAACCGTAAATGAAAATCATAGATTTTTGTTTTTGTACAGTTTCAAAACGAAATGCGTGAATATAGCGGTGATATAGGCCTATATTTTATATATCTTGAAGCTCAAACTTTGGCTAAGAAGCAATCCAGTTTCAAAGTTGTTTTATTACACAAATAGGCCATAGGCACTTCTTAGCAACAATAGCAATCATTCTAGATATTTAGTTGTTGTGATTAAACATGCATTATGACAGTTCAATCACAATCATGAGGAGCGTTAACGTTATCGTCAATGATTTCACATTACCATGCCCCTGTTGCCGGCGAGTAAAAGAACAGTTTTTAGCTGGATCGCATGCAATGCGACGAATTTCTTTAAGTGTGCGTGGTTAGAATAGATATATTCCAAACTACTTGGCCATTCGGCTAAGTGCGATTTTCTTTCGTAAACTGTTAAGTTGTGAATGTGATAAACCTTCCCCACGTACAATTCACCTGAATGCTGTTTAAGTCAGTTCCATTCGAAGGAGCAAACCTTAGCTTTCCATATACACCAAAACTAAGGTCTGCTCGGTTTTAGTATTCTTTTAGTTTTCAGTAGGTTGTTTTTTGCGTTTTGCGGAGTATTTGCCGGTGATTTAGGCTTTTAGTATAGGCATCCACATCCCAATTCACCATCATTTCTCTTTTTGTCTGAGTGTTGGCTAGTAAGCCCCCTATAGTGGCCAGTGGGCCCCTTTCAGCTACATTTTCACCCCTGGCTCAAACATCTGATTACGCCACTGCTTTTACCCATAAACTTCGAGCATGAGGTTAGAAAGGCGGCAAGTAGGCCTACCGCTTTTTCAATAATTAATCATAAACAGCAACAGTCTACCAACATGGATATGGTATCGTGCTCTACCTGTCACTTAGTGGAACTGCTGCTAACCACATATTGACAAGACGTTATGGACCTCACTCTGAATACGTTGTAAAAATCAACGCATTTGTCTGTACGCAGAACTTTTAGGTTTGTACAAACTAAAGATGGTTTGGGTTTGCTTTATCCACTGTTCCCATTAGTGAACTTTATTGAGCAATAGTTCAGTCCTTCAACAGCATTAATTATGACTAGGGCAACCAAAAGTCAACAAAGTCAAAATTTATCTGCCTTTTCTAAAGTTCATGAAACGCTCATATCACGTTTATACCATGAGGGAATCCCAAGTTATTAGGTCAGGGGTCGGGAACCTATGGCTCGCGAGCCAAATGTGGCTCTTTTGATGACGGCATCTGGCTCGCTTGATATTTTTTTGACACGATTGTTACGGATGCACCTTTTTCTGTGATTTTCCTACACAGCCATCAGCAACACCATTCAGCACCAGAACCCGAATTAACAGTAAGAAGCATGTTACTAAGGAGAAAATTCAGACATTTACCATTGCTTAAAATTGTTGATTTTGCTTAAAAATGCACACGTTAGTTAGGTGAGTTAGTTGCATAACTGTTAAAAAATATTATATGGCTCTCACGGAAATACAATTAAAATATGTAGGTTTCATGGCTCCTTTAGCTAAAAAGGTTCCCGACCCCTGTATTAGGTCAAAAAGTCAACATTTGTCATTAGGTCCAAATGTATCGTTGGGTCAACTTTTCTTGCAGCACATTTTTTTATCTTTGTCATTTATTTTATGGAAACTACAACAACAAATAGTGATATGTTTTTGCACGTTAAGTAGCAATTTTGTAAGAACAGTGTTTTTTTGCGATTTCTGACGTATTAATGTTGTTTTTCCCACTATTGGATGATTGAATACTATGTTGAATAGGCGTGGCAAGGCAAGAAACGTGGTCTTACAGGACTTGGTTTGGAAAACGCTCAATCCATTGCATATAGTGTTTCAACTTTATGTTGCTCTCAGGTTTGACTCTACTGTAGTTATTAATGTATTTATCAACATACATCACCAAAGTTAAACAACGAAATTTTTTAAAATTTCAAAACTTAGAGTGCATGAACATGCTTCTGGGTTAACCTCAACACCTAAGGCTGAATTATTTTGCCGTTGCAAACGCAGAAAATTTATTGGTCAAAATAAAGTCAAAATGTTTAAATTTCAAAGCCAAAGTTTTACGTTTTCGGGTCAAAAAATTGGTAGCCCTAGGTATGACAGCTACAAGACCTTCGTGTATATATGTTATCATGTTTTTTCACCAGACCTTGATGTTGCTTTGACTTATCACCCTGAAGTTCAAATAAAAAATGCAAAACTCCTATGCTGGTAATTGGCCTCCTAATTGCTACGTTTGACTGCGGTAAGGGTTCTGTCACTAGACTTGTCCTCTTTGAAAGAGTAGGCTACGCAACGTCGTTTTGTTTCTGACTTGTACCTACATTTTGCTTGCAGCGATCCGTTGAGATGGTGTATAAAGACAAGGTACTTTACCCTGTTCCGTGCAGGGTTGCCAGATTGGCTCTTTTGGAGCCAAAAACCAGAAATTTGGCTCTTTTGAGAAGCACTTGGCTCCAAAATTTTTATTGGGCTATTTGGCTACTTTTTAGCTCTTTTGCAACTTTTTAGTTCCACAAATTTTTCTTGGAGAACAGTTGCGAGTGGTGCGTGTAGCTTGTCCCCGCGACCATAAAACGAGAAGTGAGCCACCATACAGTTGTGTAATGCTTAGTGAGCACCCAAACATACCTATAAAGAGATAGAGAAGATGTGCAAGTGGAACGCGCAACTTGTCTCATCCAGTGCCCATTAAATCTGTTCCTGCTGTACACTGCATTGTTTTAAATTTCAATGTTTGAACCAGACACGAAGTCGATAAAGCACAAGCACACACTGTCTCCACAACGCAGATTGATATTAACAGACACAGAGGGTTTTGTAATGACGTTGGGGCAGGACCACAAGATTACAGACACTTTCTGTAATCACAGTTCTTCGCTAACTCGTCGCACTTGGGACAGCACTACATCCAGAGTAGTGTACTCCAAGCATAGGTGGCGGAACCGGGGGGGCCGCATGGGCCTAGGTTACCCCACTATTTTTTCTGGGGGACCTGGCCCCCCCACTTTTTAAACTTCGAATTTTGGCTAATGAAGTTTGAGTAACACAATTAGGATTGGGCCCATTGCTAAAGTAAATCGTTTAAATTTTAGACAATTGTGGCAACATCATTTGTACTACATTATTTGTCATTTGGCAGTGAAACTGGTAGGATTTCATAATTGTTTGGCAGAATACCATACACAATCTGATCACCCTTCTCGGATTTGCTTACCGCATTGGTGTTGTCGAACAATGCAGCCGGTGGTGTAATACTAAACCATTTTCTACAGGTGATGTAATACTAAACCATTTTTTACAAAGATGGTGCAATTTTACATGAATATTTGTAGGAAAAATGTCGTGCCACTCCATCGAAAAATTATTTTAATATGATGTAACGTCAAGCGTTTTAACACCATTCTAAATAGTGAAATTTGCTGAAACTTGTACGCAAAATGAAATATTTGACATATCAACTTCAACTGGTTGTTGTTTTGCATTAGCAACACCAAATAGCTACATTATATTTTAGCATTGCAACTTTGCAACTTGCTATACGGTCTTGTAGCCCGAGTCTTCGATTACGATTTATATTGAAGAACGCGAACTTGCTTTGTATATCTGTGCCACCAACCACGGTCCCAATTCGCTAAGTTGTTTACTAGGGGCTATTTTCATTCTGCCTTATCATTGTTCATATATTTTCGTTCCATGTCTGGCCTTTCGTGTCCATGTTGCAGGTGACCTGAATAAAACAATATCATTCGTAGTAGGCGTTCTCTCGACATCGTTCGCTCGTGCCTTACTCGGGCTCATCCGTTAGAGCCCGAGCTGCCCTATGCAATCAAGTTATTTTCAAAAATAAACTTAATATCAGACTAAATTTTTTCTGAAGCAATAGATTTGTACAGAATAATGGTGAGAAAACTGCGGCTGGTGAGCCGCATCCGGTTCGCCGACATGTTTTGTGCTGCTCTTCTAGCTGAATAGCAATATCTCAAAATGATAGTGAGTTGTCGCTTAATATTTAAGGTTTGTGTCATTTATCAATGTGTTTACACGAATTTGTAAAGTTAGTTTCCAGGGAGTCTACGCGATTTGATGTAGTTTTTTATGTAAAACATTTTCTGTAAAACTGTATTTGTATTGACATTAGCCTACAAACTGATTTTGCGGCTCGCTGGTGTTTTTGGTTTTCTGCAAAAAACTCTGCCATTTAACAAGTTTGCCCACCCCTCATATAGAACATTGGATATGAAGTCCAATCCAGTGGACAGTTCCTATTTCGAGAATACTTTCAAACGAACGATAAATTGTCCAGTAACTCAGGCTAATATGAACGAGCATAGTAAGCAGAGGACTAGCTGGCATTATCATAGCTTTTTGACGAACGTTACTCAACAGTGGAGAAGTTATCATGAGAATTTCTCATTTACTGTTACGCAACTAACGTCAGAGCAACGGCAGTGCCAGCCAGAATAAAAGTAAATGGAAGTTTAAGTGACACAAGCCTCGAACGGTTGCAAATCCATTTGAATTTCAGGTGGTTCACAGATACGTTTACATAGTGGTGTAATTTTGTCTGAATTAGTGCAATTTTGACCTTCACATGGTGCAGGAGCTGAAGGTGAATCTGGCAACAAAGCCCCTCTCACCCCTATCTGATGATGTAATATGAGGACGTTCCCTTAGTTTTGTGCATGCTGTTTTTGTACTTACTTGTGAAGGAATTTTGTGCAAGATTAAGAACAACTGGTTGCATTTGTGTGCACCAGTCAGTGTAACGTAGGTAGATAGGGTGTACTGTAAATAGAGTGCGTTGAGAGGGCTTATAAAACATTGCATAAGATTACTTAAACATGCTGAAAAAAAGTTAATGACGTCATATTTCATTGCTTTTGACGTCACAGGTGCCAATTCAAACCACAAAATTTTTCTACATTTTTTTGACTTGGACTTGTCCTCCCCCCACTTTGAAAAAGATTCCGCCACCCATGACTCCAAGAGCAGGGTTAAGAATTTTTCTTTTTTGAAGATTTTGAAATTTGGCTATTTTCGTAAGTGGATTTTTTACAGATTTTGAAATTGTTGATGTTTTTCAACGCACTGGGCTTTTTTTAAAACGAAAAAACAGACAAATTTTGGCTTTTTTTCTGTCGGTGAAGCTTAACTCAGAAAATGTATGTGAGCCGCATATTGACATTCATTACAAATCTTTGCTCTTCTGACGAGGGTCTGTAACCATCAAGGTTTGAACTTCCATCCGCCCGTGAAGACTTTGGGTCAAAATTCCTGTCTGAAACCTAACTCAATTTTATGCAAAAGCCAAAACAGTGAAGTCATTGAAGGTAGTATGCACTGTGCAGATATTGAGGGAATAGATGTAAAGCTGGGATCTGCACAGTAGTGGTCTTAGTGAGTGTGCAGGGTGTGCAAGGGTGTGCAAAATGGGGGCCCCCATTTTCATTTTACGCGCTATGAGGGAGCCCCCATTTTTTGTTTACGCGCTTTCAAAATTTTATGAGATTTTCTTGATGATTGTAATTTTATTATATGCGAATGATTACACAATAAAACTTAATTTGCTCTCCTCTAGGTTGTTATTAATGATATGTTTTAACACATTTGGATTTTCAATCTGAACATAAGAAGCCAAACTGAAATGATGAAGCATAAATAGCTTTCTGTATCATCAAAGGACAAGGGGCCCCAGTCAAAATGTAAAGGGTCCTCAATCAAGATTCTAAGGTCCCCTAGTTAAAGGATAAGGAGGCCTATTAGTTTTTGATTAAATATAAATAGCCTGTCTACTGTATATTCAAAGGACAAGGGGCCCCAGAAAAAAAGTAACAAGGGTAAGATGTCCAAAAAGATGTGGATTCCTCAATCAAATTTTAAGAGGTTTCAAATCAATAATATAGAGCCCTTACTTCTATGAATCATTTTGCTATCAGCTGCAAAATTTAACTGGTA
>JGI24022J15233_10007715_pt1 | contig 11903 bp, 10 predicted proteins | sample Ectturendosymbi2_FD_15233 | JGI IMG/M metagenome (IMG submission 15233)
AGCCTTGTTCTTATAGGCTAGCAGCGCAATGACAGAGATCTTGTCTGCAGTAAGCCCCTCGGTGTTCAGCTGGAGTATGTTGCGTCGTGGGTCTTCGGCAGCAGAAATGCTGCCGCGCGCTGAAAAGGGCGTTTTTAAGACCCGCCCCATGCCGAACACATCCAGCGCGGATAGCAGTGGTTGCTCTCGTATTGACAGGTTTAGTTGACATTTGTCGTACAGGAGGGCCACGTGAAGGCACCCAAGTCATTGCTGATGATGGTCTTCTGTAGCTGGATTTCAAACGTCAGGTGTAGATGCAGACAAACACTCTAAAGTTTAGAGTCTAAACTGATAAATTGGTCGATTTTATATTGAAATCATTTCCAGAAGCACATGAGTTTCTATCCATACTGCTCCATCTCATGCACAAATTTATGACAACTTTCCGGAGACATTTCAACGGATAACAGGAAACCTAGCATCAAGTTCAACTCAGCACCTTTGATGAAAGCTAGGTTTTCCGAAACCGCCAACAATTTATCAACTATGGAGTGCTTGACTGCTGTATGGAAATGTCTTGTATGTCTTCTTCATCGTTTGAGCCAGTGGTTGTAGTCCACTGCTTGGCCGCACTATATCTCGGGTTGTATTTTTGTATCGACGTAATTGAAAAAACGTTGTCGCTATTCACGTCACATGTCAGACACTTGGCTCTTCTTGCATTTCCATCTCCCATTGTATAAAGCCTAAAGGCTATCGAAAGCATCGAAAATCCCGTTAGGTTCTTGCACCAGGGCTGATTTGATTTGTAAATGTTTCTCTTTTCCGTTGGTGGGCCAACAAACGGTGTATCAGGGATTATTCGACAGAACTACTTTCATGCAAACAACTACAGCAATTTACTGAGAGTAGCAGTGATAAGCGAGTGAGAATTGTCGCATAAATTGTTATCTTTGTAAGCAAGCCAGGAAATGATTCGAATTTCTTGATGACAGTTGTCCCACTCGCTTAGCAAAAAGCACAATATTGTTTTCGTGATTATTACAATGGTAAGTTCGACTCGCCTGAAGGCATTTTTGCCAAGCTGGCATGTGGAACTGTAATAATGCTGATAAATATTAAATCTTTCGCTGGCCATTTTAAGCTCAACTCTTGGTTGCACTTGAAACTCTGCAAAATGACTCTCGTCGTTGATCCCTGCCAAACTGATATTTCATAATTGGCACATGCATCATAAAACCTTTGAAAACCACTCTCCATCTTTGGTCGATTATTAAAAATCATTACGTGAAAACGTGTGCTTCATGAAAGATTTCAAAATTTCAATTTGAAAGCAGTCCCACAGACAAGTATTACTAAATGGCGGTCAAGTTAATCTTTGACCTATTGTTCACATGATGGGTAAATAACATAAAAATCTCTTCATAGAAGGACAGACAACGAAAGTTTTGCAAGCAGATTTCAAAATAAAAATAAATGGGGTATTTTTTATTTCAGAGTCTTGATCAACAATTTAACCAAACCTTTACGCAGGAGTACGTCGCTAGCGTAAAATCGCAACTACTGTCCGGAAAGCTGGAATTGTGGCTCAAGCAACAGAAGATCCTGCCTCCACATCATCTACCTCCAAGATGAATGTTGGCAATTGGCTTTTCTCTGGATTTCGAAATTTGGTAGTTTCCTGTTAAATTTTTAGAAAAAAGGTTGTTCTCTCGGTTTCGAGTGGATAAATGAAATTTCACCACTGCTGCCTCTCCTGGAAAAAAACTTTTGGTTACCCCTAGAATAATCCGCTAGTGCCCCCCTGGAAAAAAATCCTTTCGACCCCATGGTTACGACAACAGATCTAATGGATTTTATGTGGTTCTGAACGTAGTTATGATGATTTTCATTTGTGGGATATTTAAATAAATGCTGACTACTTATTACAAGATTCTAATTGCAACTGTGTGACAGCGTTGAGTATATAATTGTGAACTTTTCACTTATTGCTATGTGTGTTTTATATTAATTCAACCTAAAAACTAAGCATCCATGTACATGATTGTTGAAAGTCAGATCACAAATTGCTAACCTCGAACTTCTCACGGAGCGTCACTGGTCTTAGATATTTTCTTCGTCAGTGCATGTGACACATTGTATCAGTTTCTTGGCGAAACAATCGATACATTTGCAGCAGAACAGGCAAGAAAACTTGTATTTGAAGTTAAATAATCACAAAATATTACATCGAAGTACTTCTTTTTTTCTGTTAACTTTTCAGGATGTTTTATCTAACGAAATGATTTAGGATTTTGCGATTTAGATTTGTCTAGTAATTTCTCTATAAAATCATTGCCTTCAGTTTTTCTTATGCATTCTTCTGTCTGTCCCTTTCTTTTATGTAATCGTGAGTCTGCCCTCAGTCAGTCTTTTATGACGTTCTAAAACTAAAAACTGTGGGAGCATATGTTCTTGAACCCCTTACAGCTCGCACCAGCGGTGATTGTGCTCAGACCTAACGAGAGAAGGGAAAAAGCGAGTACGCTGCATTCGGTATTTTCAAAAGGCTCTTCAAACCGTGCTTTAAAAACAAAGTGCAAATCCGGCAGACTTTATGCTGTGTTATCAGGAGATTTTTATGCTCATAAAATTCTGTCATTAAAATTCATGCATATTTTGCAGATGATCATGGAGCTTTTTGCTTAGTTTTTGCATTTTCTTTCGCTAGTTGCTACAATTCGAATGTAATACCGCAGTTTGGAATGTTGCAAAACGCTAGTTTGAATGTTCAATCGTGACCTATTCTAAGTGGGGATAGCTGCACGCAAAACTATTAGATACTTAGCTCTACGGTAGTTAATGGTTTCCAAGATTCAAAGGTCCTGACGTCAATTCTATGACGTCACAGTCATATGAAGTTTTCAGGCGGATCTGAAAACAACTTTCTGCGGGGTCCGAGTCAGATTCGGCGCTCCTTCACTCTTCGCATCTGCTGCCATCCAACGAGCTGGGTGAGTGCCCAAACTGACATAACTGACTTTGTGCCCGGGCGCGGGAAACCTTTGGCATGGTCTGACTCGTGTGTGAGTTGCAAACCAAGCGAACTAATATGCGCACAAGTGTGAACAAGCGTTAAAAGTACTCGAACAATCACGTTTGCGAACACAACGTTATCCTGTGCGCTTACCTTAAAAGGTCTCCAAAACAATGCTCTGTATCTGTGTGGCAATTGGCAAACTGCGTTACGCAGCTAGTGTGTCTACCATGCATGTCTTCAATCAATTAACTGCGTGTCTGACTCATACAATAAACTTTTAAACAAACTGTCTTTGGAAACCTTGTTTTTTCGGCGTAGTGTGTGCCTTTATGAACTCCTGAAGTGGCCTAGTAATTCAAAAAGGTTGCCGACCCTTGCATAACTTTATTGGATAAGGCACGGTTTTGAAGTCATACAGTGTTATTCAACGGTAGACGTTTACAGAAATATAATACATACGTACAAGACACAGATCTGCGAAATGCGATTCTCTAGAGCAGGGGTGGAGAACCTGCGGCTCGCGGGCCAAATGCGGCCTGTGTGAACATTTGATATGGCCCGCATCGCAATTTTCGTTTCTCATGTTACAGTACAACATCGCGTCAAAACGAAGCTCCATGACAAGCAGGTACTTAGATAGTACCTTAAGAAGAGTCACTCTTCCTCATAGTTAGACAAAGGTATAATTATTAATTGATTTTGCGGCCCGCCAGTGATAATGCACATTTCATGCGGTCCGTGATAGTAAAAATGTTCCCCACCCCTGCTCCAGAGCTTCTCGAATTTCATAACCTGAATGGCTGACGAAAAAAAGGTGAAAGTTTGCTTGTAAGCCGTTGAACATAAGCGGTAGGTATCAAGGTAAAAAATCTGTTAAGTTTATTCAAATTAATATAAAATTTCATTACATTAAACTTTAGTTGCATGCACTGCCACAGGGGGCTAGAAGAGATTATATTAGTTTGTAAATACATTGCTTAATTTTACACAGACTGCATACAGTTAACTTGTTAAACTGAAGCGTGCACGTTCATGGGTAAACGACGCAACGAACGAAAAAACAGCTGATCAAAGACAAAATCGCAGTAAAACTTCCTCGAAAACAATGTTTGAACTTCACAAATTAGTTTACGGAGAAGTTCATGGTCATTCTATTCCGAGCAAGCATCACTCTTCAGCCATCTCGCTTTACCGCGTCTGATCTCTTGAAAAAAGTGATCATGATCGCCGCACAATCTTGTTCAATTAACATCAACTGTCAGTCAAATGCGTGCCGTGTGCAAAACAATTAAAAAGCCTGGATTTTTTTCACAACAGTCTGTGCAAAAAGATGGTGTGGGTGCGATCAGTGGGTAGATTTGTGAAAAAACAAGATGGGNGTTCATNGACGCAAAGCGTCGGTGAAGTTATGGATNACACACTCTGCAAGAGCTATCCCTGTGCTTATTAAACAGGTAATGACGAAGGCAAAAAGCGCTGTTGGCCATAAACATCTTGATAAAAAATCGAAAATCAAAGCAATTTGTTTATTACCATGAAAAGCTGACAAAGCGTTATCGCAAAGAAGTAATTTGGTTGAAACCATTGATTTTCGAAAGATTTTCATGGTTTATTTCTTTCAGGTTCAACCTCGCATTTTGCTATGGAAGTATTTTACAAATTTGCAATTAAAAATATTAGCTTTTGATGCAAAAGCTAAAAAACACTAGTAACATTATTTACAAGATGTTCTGCACAGCCTGCAAGACATATTGTGATATTTTACTGTCATGTGAATATGGGGAACTTAGGTTTATCGAGGTGCGGGTAATCTGCAAGATCCGCTACTCGAAAAGACGAAAACATGTTACAGTGATGCATGAGTGAAAACAGTTGGAAATGCAAGCAAAAATTATCAGTATCGTTTCACCGTCTTCAAGCTTGCATCAAAACTTTGTGACGTCCAAATCTTCTTTAAACTGTTGAATTCAAACGTTTGTAGTTAAACTTTTAGATTTTCTTGATTTATCAATTTGTTGAAAGGTGTTTTGGATTTGTACAGACACCACAGTTATAAACATTTTCGTGAAGCATAACTTTGAAATGTTTATAACAAGCACGCCAACATTGGCTACGAAGCCTACATCAAGTAAAACTCGAGCTTTACATTCCTGCAACTTTAGAATGTACAGACTTCAACCAAACGACTGGTTGCGGCATGGCCTTCCGTACAATTTTACTTTCAAGTTCTTGAAAGCAGTTTGTTCTCAATGCATTTTGGCCTTGTATCTGTCCTGGGTGAATAACTTTGTACAACAAAACACCGCTAGCACAACGTAATATTGAAAAGCCAAAGTTTTTTTAGATTTTAGGAGTAATTCAGCAATGCTATTAAAACGATGTTTTGAGAAATTTGCAATGAATGAAGACAATCGTCAAAACCGCTTGAATATGAGACGGGCAACACACAAAACACAGAAAACTTTTGTAGTTAGGCTTGCCCACTATGCTTCCTTTGCTCAGCAAATAGTTACAGCATACGCATAATTTCATCTAGTGTAAATGTTTTCAATATTCTTCTTTTGGTTTTTGAAAAGATTTTGGCAATTAACTCTGTTCAAGATAAGACGCCTGCACAGTCGCTCATTGCGCATCACAGATGTGTTCTGCGCCTCAGCTAAGATTTGTGGCACCTTTGAGTTTTTCAAACTTGGGTTTAAAAGCTACGACCCACCAATTTAGAACCAATTTAGAGCGGTTCCTGCTTGACTTTAGGTCGTTTGCAATCGGCAGCTTGCTGCGGCTGTTGGTGGCTTCTTTTGTTCTGGAAAATGTAAGAAGTGAAGTCATCGCGAGCGAAAGCGTTGCTGCCTGCAACGAATAACGCCATTTTACAGATTTGCGCTGCACTGCTTACCGAAAGGTACATGTTCGTGGTAGTCATAACACGAGGCAATTAGCAAAAGACAATTGCTTAATTCCTTTGAGACACCGAAAACAAGATCAAAACTGCTTCATTTACTTAGGGCCAAATTTTAGAACCCCATACCAATGACTATTGAAAACAAAAAATTGTCCAAATTCAAAAGTTTACTATGATTACCTATGAGAAAATTATAGTTTGTTTTGTTTCCACAGATGCACTGACGTTAAAAAACTGGTTGAAAAAAATTATTTGTGTGTGTGCTGGATAGATTGTGAAGTTGACAATGATTGTCTGATCTTGTTGCTTTAACATTTACATTTTGTTTATATATATATATGAACGATGATGTTTAGTCTAGGTTTACGTACACTGAAACTTGTTGGACTTGTATGTTTTCACTTATTTTTTTGTTTACTATGGGCTACTGAAATGGGTAGCCTATGCGTAAGTGCTGTGTTATGTTGTCAAGGCCTTGCATGTGTGGTAACAGTGTTTCTACACGCGGTTTGGAACAGACTTTTAGTGGTGAAAGTGTTTCCAAAATATATCTATGTGAAACCGGTTCGCGGACAAATAACTATCTCTACTAAGTCAAATATTTGTTGTGTGGTAACGAGGTTAACTGTGAGCTACTGTTGTCGTTTTGCATAAAGTAGGTGGCCTTGAGCCGCGATATTGACTTTTCTGAGAACTACCACGCATTTTTGAGCGGTGGCCCTACTGTGGGAATGGCTGATATGTAGACTGATGGATGCGTATTTCTGCAGTTGTAAACTGGATTTAATTAAATCGAATTCAGAGTGTATTTTTTGACTTGTTCAATATGTGGTGTTATGTGTTGACTTATTGAAACGTCTCTAGTGATATTTGCATTTTTTATTTTTCACTATGTTGTTTCATTTGTATTTTGTTGTTTTGCGTGAATTTTGTTTGGGGTAGTGACTTAAGGACAGCTACGGCCGTTGCTTTCTGTCCCTGCATTCCTGACTACGTACTTGGTCGGGATGCAGAAATAAACGGAACTGAGACTTGTGTTCAGTTTCGAATCTGCAAAAGACTTTTCAGCTTAGCTGATTGTAAAGCTTTTGTGCAGATTTCTATCATCAGAAATGTTTTTATATTCAAGCGACTGTGATCGCGCGCCACGTCCACGTCATACTTTACTTACACATACCATAAAACGAGTTGGAACCACTGCTATAGAACTTGTCTATTATGAACAAACACCGGCAAGGACAAACAGATCGAGCGTTTGGGACAATGGATCCTTTCTCTGACGTTATTTAAATACAAGAAAGAGAACAGACCTTTTTCTTTAATGGTCGAAAGGTTGAAAGTACATGCGTTCAAATATAATTTAAACGATTGTTTAGAGCGGTCGAAACCGTTGGCAATATCATGGAAAATTTTGTTTGGCAATAAATCAGTTTTGACAGTGTCACACCCAGAGTAGGATTTTCTTAGCATCAATGCATGCATATTTTTACATACATCACCAAAACATCTCAAAAATTTTACAAGCATCTGTTCATTTAGCAATTATTAAATGGCCGACGTACTTCTGTATCCTACTCTATACTGTGCATGACACACGGGCCACAACGCTTTGGTACAGGCTTTCTTAAACTTGGGGCATGCACCCGTTGAGGGCGTGTAAGGTTCATAAGGGAGCGAGAAACGACAAACTGTCTGTGAGATGTCCATCGAAAGAAATCTTTTCCCAGGAAAAAGTCAGACACTACAGATCTTACAGAGTATATATTTCGCCTACGCAGTAGCCATCACCAACTCTTATTCAAACAGAAATAGTTTAGACATGCACTGAGCTATGGTTTAGTGATATAGTTTAACATATAGTTTATGGTTTTATAGTCTATGGTTTAGAGATACGGTCTGTGAGATATGGTTTAACATGCATTCGCAAACACGCTGGACAGTAAATTGCTGTTGATTGCCGAAAAGGCCCGTAGCCATAAATGGGCATTCGGGGGCTATGCCCTTCAATTTTTTTGTGCCCCCAAATTTTTCGTGCCCAGAAAAATTTGTTTTAAACATAAAACAAAATAAATCTTTCTCTCCTAAAAATTTATTTTGCCCCCTTAAATCTTAAGCCCTGGCTGCGGATCTGTTGCCGAAGATGCGACAACCACGAATGAGTGTTTTGATGCGCTACATCTTTATTTTTTACCTAAATTTTAGGCCACGTATTGCTAAAGCTTAGCCAAAATGATCCTGGCTCAAACGACCACATACTGCGTGGGTGCACAGCATGGGTAATGCTCTCATCACATTTACTGTGCAATAACAGTGGCGTTTCACAATGATAATGAAGTCGAATTGCATCGTGCGTTCAAAAAAGCATACAGTTTTTTTAGCATAGTGCATGCAAGTGACATTTGCTTACGCTTCTGTGTAAAGCTTTGTGGACTGTCAACGAACGTGCTTGACAAAAGCCTTTACCGCATATGGTGCACTCATACGGCTTCTTGTCGCTGTGAATATACCTGCGAAAACAAGAATGAGCAATTGACTCACGGTTGCGCTTGACAGAGATTACGTTTCTTTTGGATCAGCAGAGGCGTTGTCGTCATCGAGACTAGAAAATGCAACGGGTTTGTACAACTTCATTCGTGAGCGTATCTATGGTGTAGATGTTATATAAGCGCATGAAAGTGCTTTTAGATATATCATTCAATGTATATAAAGATCCGGGCTTGTATTCGATTCTATTACAACAACTGAAATTTAGGTAAAACAAGCAAAACATATTATTTTTTCATCATTGACAAAATGTCTTTGTGGCCGGATGACATGGCTTTGCGGACCGTAGTTTTGGAGACCTCGGCAATAAAATAACCAAAAAAGAAAACGCTTTGCTCCAAATGCTGCTTGCTCTGGACGTTTCCTACTCAACTGATGGTTGACATTCATCGCCCAAATTGAGGTTTCAGAAAGGCAGTGGAGCAAGCGCTTTGATTAAGTTGCATCGCCCTGACTGACTTTTTAATAAATCAACAGCAAAATTTTTCTTGAAAAAGGCAGTGTTTAAATTTTGCACATCTCGTAGAACTGAATTATCCGTAAAACAAGGGTGATTTCACACATGTCAAGAACGCCACCGAAACTTACCTTTCAACGCAACGTCTCTATACTGGACCTATCTGCAAAGGTTTCGCTCGTTTACTGCATGTTGACAGTTAACTTGGCAGAGATTTTTGCATATAAGAACTTAAGACATGATCTTTGCGGTGATATTTTTGACTATGATGACATGGGTTCGGACTCAGGTGCAAACGCAAAACGTGCGCCATACGTTTATTATTTTACTGCTACTAGAAATGTAAGTGCAATGTCAGTCGAAAGAAAGTTTTGCAGCATAATGGTTAGACGTAGACAATTTCTTTACGTTTCAATTACAAGCTCACACCTCTGGAATTCATTTTGCACAAACTTGGTTTTTCCATCTTTAGACGTGAAAATGTTGATCAGTAAGGTCTGATTAATCAACGGCGAGAACAAGGGCTGTGTAATGGTACAAGTACCATCACACGGCGAAATGATGCGATAGTAACCACAAATAAATATCGAAGTTAGATGAAAAGTATATAATACTGGGCAGACCTAAGCAGCATAGAGTGATCATGGCATGTGATCTCTATCGCTGCTCTATCGTAGAAGGCTTTCCCCGTGTAGCGCTTGCCGCTGCGCAAAAGCTGTNAGAGGGCAACAATCGATTCTAATTACGCTGAAGAAAAATAGGATATCTTGTTTGCTTGTATACCNATAAAAATCTAAAAGGTTTCTTCTTCGGTGCTAAAGAGTATCCGTATCAACGTAATAAATATTGGGAACCTTCGGTGAAAATGGAAGAATGACGACCACGGTGTTTTTCTTAAAAAATTTAAAACATGTGGAAAACTGGGAAGTTTCTAAAATATCATATTTGACGCTATACTGTATGTATAATTCATTGTCAATAGTATGTTGGTACTGGTTTTAATGAAGACTGTAGGAGCAGTTAAAGGGAGCACCACATATTGAATAAAAGCTTAATTCATCTATTTAGTAGTCATTAAGATACCCTGATAACCAGCGTCTCATATTTTGTTGAAGAAGCGTCACAACTTCATGCAGTTTCTAGGAAAATGCGTTTTGCATCTTTTCTGTCTTTTAATGAAACCGATATTACAACATTTGCACATGGTAATTTGACCCAGTAAAATTACTGCATTGGTAGCATTTGACGTTTCAAAGGATGATAATTTAACAGTGTTTGCAACTGCAACTATGGATGTCATTCCACAATTAGTTAAGGCAATTCCTACAAACTTCTTCCACTTTTGGTGCGCATGCTGCAGTTTGGAAAAAAACGACGCACGTAATTGTCATTCGACACGCCCTTTGTAACTTTTAACAGGCCGTCTCGAAAAAACAATTCATAAATGATTTGGACTGGACAGAAACTATTGATTTAATTTACAGAAAGTGCCTTTTGTCACTGCAACAAAATAAAACTCTAGTTTTAGAATTTGTTTGCAATTTAAGTGATACAGCCTTGATTTATTTAGTAAAAAAGGTAAATGCTTTATAAACATGTTAATTCTGTGATTTGCAAGTGGTGTTGATCAAGTTGTAAAAGGTGTGTTGCAGTTTTCAACTGTATTTGTACAAGAGTTTTGTGTATAAGATAACAAACCTACGCGTTCAAAAAGATTGTGTTGTGGCGAGAAACGAATAGATCTTTCTGTTCTTGGTAGTAAAACTTTAAAAAACCCTGGGTTTGGGAAAAAAACAACACAAAAATGAAAGTCAGGTTTGCAATGGCTGCGAAACGTGGTCTATCCACATTGTTACGTTGATAAAAAGCTGTCTAAAAGTTGCTCGAAAGCGGAAAATATTTCTTAGAAGAAACTTTGCTCTGTCGGTAGTTGTTTCCCAAGCTTCAATAACTGTGTATGGTTACGAAAATGCACGTTTCAAACTTATGGGCTGCGATTTAGTGATTCTCAAACAGTGTTCTATTTATGGTGGAATTGAAATGCCAAGAGCAACTTTTAACTTTTGTCAAAGTAATAAAACCAGCGTGCGGAATATTGAAACTAGTAAGCCTACTGTTAAGAAAATTTAATAAAAGTTAGGAAAATTTGTTAGTTCACGTAAGTGAAGTATGCCGTAGTTAGATTTCAAAACTTTGAAATGGATCTCAACTCAAAAGTACAAAGACCGCCTAAAATTGCAACTTTCTGATTGACTTGAATGAAGGTTATCACTGGAATTGATGTCGATCTAAACCCCGATGTTAATACTCTGACCGATACAATAGCTTCCGTAGCATCGCATCATTTCTTAATTCATTTTAATTTTATGTTAAAGCGAAATACATTTTTTACAGATAAAATCCAGGAGAGAACATTTCTGTGGTATATTTAAATAGTAATTACTAAGCTATTTTTACTCTGATTGTGGGAATTCTATACTTTGCTATTGATTTTCACCAGGGGTGTAGTGCCAGAAAAAAAGGTGTGGGAACGCCGTTCCCACAACAAATCAAAAGGAATATTGCACCAAATACTTCGAATAAAGTAAGCATTCGCCTACAAGAATTTCCACACTGAATCTTCCTATTTTACTGTAGTGCTACGGTGCTAAACACGAGATAACTTGTCACTTATTCATTTATGCTGCTCCAGGCACTACTCGTAGAAAATGAAATGAAAAATCTAGTCTAGATCTTCAGGCAACGTTGTTACTGCGAAAAGTTGTGGGAACGCCTTCCCACATAAAACAGGTGTGGGAACGCCGTTCCCATACGTTCTTACACCCCTTCGCCCCTGATTTTCAGGCAAGCCAACTTGAAGTGTCGAGATCAGTGGCGGATCCAGGGGGAGCAGTTTGGGGCAACTGCCCCACCAAACGTCTGTGGCGCCCCGTTAAAATGGCGCCCCTCCAGTGGCGATTCCAGAATGAAAAAAGTGGAGGCCACTGCTGGGCTAAGGG
>JGI24022J15233_10007716_pt1 | contig 11902 bp, 6 predicted proteins | sample Ectturendosymbi2_FD_15233 | JGI IMG/M metagenome (IMG submission 15233)
TAGCTTCGAAAAATTTTTAGTAATGTCGTTGTAACTAGCCACAGTTCGTGTGTTTTTCTTTACTTGTTTTCAAGTGCCAACATTTCGCCTGTGAGATTTGTTTTACATTTACAGGACTGATGATGCGTTGGAAAACGCAAAACTAGCTTCCCCGTCAATAAACTGTGACTGATTACTTGCCGCCATCTTTGTGGCCTTTAACTATGAAAAACAGATACGCTTGCAAGTTTTAATTGTCGCAGAAGAATGAAAGCAGAAAGCAGGCAGATTCCTCAGAAGCTTGCCGCAAGGCTAAAGTTTGCTTACTGTAGCTGAAACATGTATGTAATGCATCATATGATCAATCCTCAACTGGCCTGCTCAGTCAGTGTTGCCACTTCATGATGTTTTAACTTTTAACATCAGATCTGATGTTTTGAGTGAAATTTCTGATGTCTGATGTTTTGGTAACAAATCTGATGTTGACTGAGCTGTTGTTTTTTTCTAAATTTTCTGTGCTTTTAGGAGGAAAATGAGTTGTATTCATTATTTTTAAGTTTCTTTCATCAATTTCTCACCCTCATGTGTCTTTGGTAACGTAATTTTCCAAACTGAATCTAAGCTGTCTTCATAGCGTTGGGAATAAGAATGGCATATGATGAGTTATGCATAAATAAGCGACTTTTCCATTTAATGACAATATCTCTCTCTAATTTCAGATTCAACATGGATTATTGCACTTTGTTGAGTATTGAAAATAGAAATATTAGCTTCTATTAAACTGCAGTGTAAAAATCTGATGTTGAAAAAGGCAACAATATTATGTTAATGTGACTGACCCCAGTGGCAACACTCAACACTGTGCTTAGTTGTAACAGGTATGGAACACATGGATGGAAGCATTATGAAACTTTGACACAATGCAATCAGTGGATGCATCTTGATATAAGCAGTGCTTTAAAGGAATTTTTGCTTGTGTGTCAGTCAGTGCAACTGTGAAAACAAATATCAAATTTTGGTTAACTTCTACAGCAAACATGCTATGGCTTTGTACAGAGTAGCAAATGGGGATATGTGGTGCGACAATTTGAAAGGATCGTAAGGATTTTGTAAATTTGTAGTTAAGAGTCTTTTTTGTCTCATGAGGCAAAAGCTGTGCCGTTGCTATTATTTTGCTTTTATCTGAACAAGATTGGTTGACGCGGCATGTGACAAATAGTATATGCAAAGAGTTTAGGATTACAGATTAGTGTTTGGGGATAGGGTTTATGCTTAGGCTTTAGCCTACAGTTCAGACAAGAAGCTACTGATACTGTAGAGTGTAGCTTGCCAGAAATGAATTCATGACAAAACTTGTCTAACTGACTGACACTGAGACATTACAGACATCATAGTAAACTAAGAAGGTGATGTGTTCTGAACTTGTCATGTGACCCTTTCAACCTATCAGGTTCAACTAAAGTCAAAATATCTCAATCAGTGATTTTACCTCAAAAGTCTGAGACAAAATAGACACTGCCAAATTTATATGCAACTCTTATACTGAGGATTGGCAGTAAAAAATGTTTTAAGGGGTGCAAGTGCTTCAGGTATGGGAACACAAAAGGTACCATATTTTTGGGACCGTAAGGCACACCGGATTATAAGGCACAGTATCAAAAATTAAATGCTAGCTGTTTTCTTTCATATATAAGGTGCACCGGAATATAAGGCGCATTAAATGAAGCAAAACTTACGTAAGTAAAACTGTATTCAACNCTTTAACAATAACCCCCGAGTGCCTGAGTCGCCACTGGGAGTTTAATCTGTAATTATATAGAAGGGAGCTTAATTTGTCACACATGCCTTATCCGCTAGACACAAATAGAATAAAATAAGAATTGTGTGCATGTTTGATTCTATGTGCGGCAATCTAGACAGGAGCCCCGCAGAGTAATACGATCTGTTTCTGTGGTATGTGCTAGCTACTCTCAGATGCTGCTCATTGTAATTATTGTTGGTTTATTATGCAACACAATGGTGGTCTGGTTTACAAAACAACGCATAACTAGCAATTAAATAAAAAGCACCGTTTACCACAAAAAAGTTGGTTCAAGATGAGAAAGCACAACCAGATTCATACATTAAGTGNACCGCATTGCAAGGCGCACTTTCAATTTNTGAGAAAATTAAAGGATTTTAAGTACGCCTTATGGTCCGAAAAACAGTAATTGCTGTTGGGGTAAAACTCAAAGTGTAGGGGGTTGTGGTGGTGCAGTGCAGACGCGGATAGGGATAAGTACAACAAATGCAGTCATGGTGCGGACAGAGGATAAACCTCTGATGTAATTGCAGTGTGGATAGGAGGCACTAATTTTCTGTCTGTGCTATCTCTAGTGCACTGCATGGTTGCTGGAGGTAGGCCTATGCTACATTTTCATTGTGCATAACTTCGTAAATACTTCCGACAGGTTTTGTGCATATGTTCATTGTCAATGCGTTGTAATGTGTCCACCAACATGTTTATTGTCGTTGTTTTCTGATTTGGTGTTGAACTAAATATTGACCCTGAAAGGCACCAACTGAATAAGGAAGGCATGAAGACAACAAAGAATAGGTTACTTTTACAAAAAGGAAGTGACTAGGATAAGCCTACTGCACTACTGTTACGTCACAGATGGCATATGAATAAGTTTTTAAATTTCAAGATCTTTGATACAAGAACTGCAATTGCTTTGTACTATACCTCAAAGCATCCCAATGTCTGAGATGTTTATATTTAGAATGGACTAATGCAATTAAATAAAGGCATTGATTGTTATCATATCATGCATTGGATACAAGAATGAATCAAACTGAATGCTGTGGATGATTTTCATTCAAACTTTTACATTAACAGTGTTCTATACAGTATAGAATTTAACCTTCTGCAAGATCTTATTCTCTGCTATTGATTATAGAAACCCTGCTCTTGTGTCACATGAGATGAATCTGCCATGAATCTTACAGGTGTCCCATATATGCTTGTGGATTCATATGTTATGTTTATTGCCTTATAGGAGTGGCAATTGTCCTAGTAGGTGGCAAAGATGAGCACGGATCAGGACTGACGCCAATTTTGGCAGGAACAGGACTGGATCAGACTGCCATTTTTTTGAAAATTGGCGGATCAGGACTGGATCGGACTGAGAAAATTTGTTGTTTTAATGTTATTACTCTGAACATATCCAAAATTTTAGTTGTGATCCCATTTCACAGATTTGCTAAATGGCTGTGTATATACAAAACTTCAAACAGGCTGGTAGTGTATATTTTGCTATAGAAAGATGGTAGTGTATATTTTGCCATCAATAGCAAAAGCTCTGCTGGGAATATTTTGGAATTCGAACTGTATCCACTGTTGTCCACACATAACGTTGAGTTCTAGCAGCAACGTAAACATAGTTGAGTGGTTAGTGTCTATGCCTGCTGTGCGAGTGTTTGTTGGTTCTTCTCTCACCATTTCGTTTTGCTTAGCTAGTAGAGATTACACCTTTGATATGAGCGCTTTCTACTGTAGGTGCTTTTTAAAAAGGTTTAGGGTTTACGTTTAGGGTGTGTGTTTAAGTTTCGGTTTAGAGTTTACATTTAGGGTTTAGGTTTAGGGATTAGGTTTTGAGTTTAGATTTTATGTTCAGATTTTAGGTTTAGGTTTTGAGTTTAGGTTCACCTTGGGTTTAGGTTTGGGTTTAAGTTTTGGGTTTGGTTTTGGGTTTCGGTTTTAGGTTTCGGTTTTGGGTTTAGTTTTGGGTTTAGATTTCGGGTTTAGGTTTAGGTTTTGGGTGTGGGTTTTGCTTTTATGTTCAGGAATTTAGGTCATATTACAAGGAACTTACGCTAAACCAAGTGTATTGTCCTTGTCACTTGACCAATCTAACCAACTGGATTCTTCTAATGGCAAGATAACTCCAGCAGTGCTTTTGCCTTTGATGCCAAATAGACACTTGTCAAATTTTGGAAATGCCAAAAGACTGTGCCTATTTTGCCTCATGAGGCAAAAGCACCGCTGCAACTATTTTGCCTTCCCCTTTTGGCTTAAGGCAAAATAGCTAGCTCCAGTAGTTATTTTGCCTCATAAGGCAAAATACATGATTTTACATTGGCCTATCAGGACTGGATCGGATTCAATTTCTGCGGATCAGAATTGGACTCGGACTGAAAAATTTGTCAGTCCGCTCATCTCTGGTAGGTGGCAGTTATCTAGGCGGCATTCTTCACTAAACCCGGTGGCTGTAGTTCAGATACGGTAGTATTGTAGATTCAGATATAAAAAATACACTAATAACTTGAAAGCAACTCTGAACTGAAATGAGAGACATAGAATGAATATGAAAAAAAAACCAAATACGAAAGTAGCAACAGGAAGCAAGGGTACACAATGTTGAATCATATACAGAATGCAGAACATTAATTTTCATAACACAGGTGAACAAATACCTAGGACGTTGCACTACATCCACTGAGAGCAAAAGTGTTAATGAACATTTATAATAGTCCATCCTACTTTAGTTCTGTCTGGCTGAACTGAGAGTTCATCAGATATGGACCAATGACCCTCCTTTGCTGGAACTCATCATTGGTTACATGAAGGAACCTAAAGACAATGGACAAACTTTAATTGTATGATTCCTGTACTGACTTACCAACCTTGCCTCACTTTAAGGAACGGTTGCTTCATATCTGATGATAATCATAGTGGTTGTGGGTGATCTGAAAGTTTCATAATAACAATAAGTGGATTTATAAACGATTTGTGGCTTATTGACAGAGTGGAAACACAAGTTTGGTATATCTTTCATATTTTGTTACTTTTCTTTTTTATAGTTTGCAATGCTTTTGAATTCAAGATTTGCTGTGTTGAAACATGTCTAGGTCCTTCACTTAAGCACTGCAGCCAAGTAACAGTCCAAATGTGTTGTTACCTGGATTGTCAAGTTTTGGTGTTATTGGTAGATGTAAAGTCTGAAGCTTATTCAAATTGTTTTTTTACAGTAGGTTCTTACTTGCAAAATACTGTTTAAAATTTATTGTGGAACTATCTATGATATGACTACTTTATCAGAAAATGGTAAGATTACACAAATTCCAAGACACTCGATAATTGTATCATTATTTGGTATATTGTGTATGATCTTCATTGTCATAAATAGCAGTAGACCCCTTGTGATAAATCTTTCTGTGCTAATGGAAAGTACATGTGAACATGTAAAACCATGACATTCATAATTCAATGAGTTTGCTCTAGCAATTAAGGAACATCTAAACCTTAAAAAAAACATTGGTTTACTTGTCATGCTCTTGCCTGCAAATCCCACTAGAACACTTTAGAACCAGGGTAATTCGCTAAAGACACTGTGCCATACATAAAGCACCCTGCACAAAAAATACAAATGATTAGAAGAGCAAATAAAGCCCTTGCGTGAAAAAAACACAACCATATAACTTATCGATTGCTTCCCGTAATAAACATGCTTCAGTAAAAGAACTGTGCTATGACATTTTCATGAAGATATTATAGCAAAATAACTATATAAAAAAGATGGCAAATTATTGGAGATGATCTATGTGTAGGCTACATGAAAAAACAACAGCTTTTTATGGGGCGTGGGCATAGCTCATGTTTCCCCCAGGTACGCCCATGTTTATGATGACTAATAGCATGCTGCTGTCGTGGACATTAGACAGTGTACCGCTACCACTCGTAACCAAGCCGAAATTTGTAGTGGAAGCTCTGCAATGGAGCAGCGAGCAAAAGTGCAAAGTTACGTCAATCAAACTGAACTGACAAGCGAAGTGAACTTAAAATGCAATTACTTTGCTCTTGTTGAATGGAACTTTCATTCGAAGAACAACTGACTTGGAGAAAACTGTTAACATGAACTGATTACTTATCTCGCTTTCGGTAACCACAATANCAATGACATTTATAAGCCTTTTTACAATTCTCGAGTGCAAGNAGTATCAGGCAAAAATGAACAATCTGCTCAACCACCATGGTGTGGTGCCCCTGAGGCGCGGGGCCCAATGCAGCCGCATCGGCTGAAGGCCAACCCTGAATGAGACACATATTCTCCAATATGATCAGGGGGCCATAGAGTTGTCGACCTCCCAATACCCTGCGAAGGCTGATCTTGCAGATTGACTGTTTCATTTGATTCATTAGTGTCATGACTGGCATGGCCCTTCTGCCCAGTTCTAAACTTAGCAGGGAGGATTTGATGCCCTTTATTGGCTTTTTATTGTTTCTGGTTCAAAGTTACGGCCTGAAAACAACAAATTATGGCCTAAAAAAACAACAAATAAATTTGTTGTTTTTATGCTATGACTTTTAACCAGAAATGCTAGAAAGCCAATGAAAGGCTCAAAAGACTCAGATTATAGCGCAGTTTCCAATAAAAACTTGAGTCAAAAAATTCTCTCTAGTAGTTGGCGCCTAGGCCCAGGTAATCGGGGCCAAAATGGCCTAAAACCTACCCCACTTATGACATCACCTATAAAAAACCTGAAATCCAAAATGTTCCAATTTTTTTAATGCCAACCAGAAGACTTGCATTTTATTTTTGAGGGTTTGAACAACTCTCTAGCTCAATCACCTAGTGAGCTATGGACTTGCAAAGTGGTGTGAAAATAGTAGCTAATGTGTGATTTCAAAGTACGAATAGATCCTATAGCGGCAGCAAATGTGTTAAGTTTTTTGTAAGCAACTTACTTAGTTTTGTATTTTAGAGAGTAATGAAATACTAAAAATTTCCACTAATACTAAATAAAATTGGTTCTATTTGATGTCTTATTGTTTCTTTATTGCAATTTGAATGTAAGGCTTGTTTCTGCGGCTTCTTAAGCATATGCAATGCTTCTTTTGTTGCAGAGCAATTGGAAAAAGTGTTCCTGAAGCTTGGATTGGCAGAAAGTGATGAACAATTACAAAATATTGTCAAAACGTTTTTGCCTCTTGTTTTGCTGAAACTTGCCAACTCTGATTTATCAATCCGTAATAAGGTAAGGTATTTAGGGTTGTTGGAGAAGTCGAACTTCAGTGATGTAACTTGGCTGCGAATATTAACCTTTAATGTTTTTTTTAGGTCCTTGAACTGTTGACCCATTTAAATAAACGTCTCAAATCTAGACCTTCCATTCAGTTACCAGTTCAACAGTTGATACATCAGTTTAATGACACATCGCTCAGCAACTTTGTGACGGTATGCTACATGTGAAGTTCAAACATTCTCTGAAATCATGTTTTAAGTTTCATGTTGATGTTTGCTAAGATTCGCTCATGCAGGCTCACATCTGCATACATTTTTATAAAAGTAGGGATCAATTTTGGTGGAAACAATCTGCAATTTATAAAATATGTATATATTAATCATTAAAATTAGTTTTTTGTATGGAATAATTAAATTTTGATTTCAGATAATGCAATGCTTGTAGGTTGGTGGTTTAAGACACATTACTAACAAATGAAAACTTTTTTGTTACCTTTAGAGCTTGTAGTTTGTTACTATATTTGTTTCATCTCTGCATGTTCATAATGGGTATTCAGGATGACTATTTGGTTCAAGATATATTTTGTAAAAGTTTTTAAATGCTCATGCATGAACACTACAACAATATTTCTTGACTGATGTAGACGACAGTTGTATGGGGTGAAAATTTCTGCACTGGAGATCCGCTTCAAATAGAAAAAAATTTGTGTTAATTTGGGTGCAGTTTGACACAGGATATGTGGTGTAGTTTCATTAAGTTGTCAGTGATGCTTAGATTTTTTTTCTTTTAAAATTCAATGTTTGGAATTCTTAATTTTAAGACCATTTTAAAAATGACTTTATATGTAGGTAAATTTTAATTTAATTGTGTGGATCTATACTCAATAGCTTGAATTTACTGCATTGTTAACTTTCAATTTTTATCTCTGGAAGAAATTTTCATTGTTATGTTACAGTATGTTTTAAAGTGAGTGATAGCTGTTGGCAATGAACGACCAGGAAACAATACATACTTTTGCTTTAGTCAGTGGAATGATTTCTGCTGCATGCCTGTGGGTTAAAAGGGAATATGTTTTTAAGTTACAATTAGCTAAGTGGTACAGTTGGTTGAGCATGCGCCACCGAAGCTTATAGACTGGATTCATTTATCAGTCAGGTCATGCCGAAGGCTTGAAACACAGCACTTGCGGCCTATCCAGCCTTTTGGATAGCGTTAATGGGTAGCTACAAGGGAACAATGCACGCACAGTGCTGCCATTGACTTGTCATCAGTGCAGAATTTACTGTAAAAACAACCATGTGGCCCACGGTGCAAGCAAATGGAGATGAGAGCCACATAGTGGCATCTCAGCCAGCCTAAAAATTTGGGGGGGGGCAAAATTTATGACTTTAAGCGAGCAACAGTATTTTGCAAGCAGGTAAGTTGGTTCTCTGGTGATTATTTTTACTATTTAGCAGACGGTTCTCCCACCTACTCAAATAGACTTCTTCAGGGTGATGTTTTTGACCACATAACATGCAATTTACCAATAACAAAAAACAATGAGCACTGTGATGTACAAAGACAAAAAAGCGCTAAACTGACCATCGCGCTATAGGAAATTAGTGATAGTGTGCGACAGTGAAGATAAGAAGTGTAAAATGAAAACGCTGGGAGGTGACAGTATATAACACCGCAATATAGGAGCGTAAAACCTGCGCAGAAAAATGCACAAAATGTTACTATTTGAAGTAAAGCAGTAAATAGTGTGAATGTATCGGTAAATAGCGATCACTAATAGGATCAACTGAGTGGTATCTGGTAAGCTAGCAAATCAACAAGCACTAAAGCAGTCAATAAGAAGACAAACTCAAGAAAGTCCAGTAAAGGTAAATTTCACCCATGTTTTAAGATATTATGATAAATAGCTGGGAAGTTTGAGCTTTTATCATCCATAGTGTCAGTTTTTAAATTGATATACATGGATTCTAAAAAAATGAGCTATGTTGGCTATTTGCGTGATGTAAAACGTGGGTGCAATCCAAGTCGAAAATATGGCCACTTTGGGCTGCATGTTTCGTCAAAGCTGTTTTTTCTGTTTTTTAAAGAATATTTTTGGGCAAAGTGTCCCTGTGATGTCCTTTCAATCGAGTGCTCAAGCTTCGCTTTGTTTGTCCAATGTATTTGTGTTCACATTTCCCACTTGAAATTTCATAGATTACACCTCGACATTTGCTGACGGGTACGATATCTTTTCCTTAAGATAGGATTGTGCTTGGATTAAATGTACTGTAGGTTCGAAGATAGTTCGTTTAATGTTTCTCCATAATTTGTTTCAAAGACTCTCCCAGGTCAGTTGCGTACGGTAAAATAACCAGATATAAACTCAGAAAATCTGTTTTGTTGTTTCTTTTTTTTGTTTTGAATCATCCATTTGGGGTAACAGTTCAACATGAGAGTCCGTTTCACATGCTTCATTTCACTGTTCAGGTCCTGTGGAGGAAAGTTTTTTAGCCCATTGGAAAAGAGTATTAATCACTGATTGTTTTTGTTGTATAGGATGTTCTGATCTAAAGTTGAGGTATCTGTCTAAATGGGTTGGCTTATGACAGACTGCTGACAATAAGTGGCGATTTAATGAGCATTTGATCAATAAGACCAAAAATGGAAGACGTTACTATTTTTCTTGTTCCGTAGTGTTGCACGAAGCTCTCTATTGTGTTCACACGTGTGAAAAACTCGGACAAGTTTGATTTTTTAATGATCACAAATGTATCATCTACATGTCTTTTTCACAAACGTGGAGGGTCTGCAAAGGTTTCCAAAGCGCGTTTTTCGACGTCTTCCATGACTAGATTTGCAGCTACTGATGAAACGGGAGAACCAATCACTGTTCCAAAAACTTGTTTGTAGTGTTTTCCACGAAAAGTAAATTTATTGAACTTGAGTAAAGTCCTTGATTTAGTTCAAGTCCTTGAGTTCGGTAGTTGACAAATTTGTATGTTGACTCAGTTCGAGATTAGATTGTAGATGTTGCTTAGCTGTGCTTAATGGCAATTGAATTGGAGCTTTTGTGAATAAAGATACAACGTCGAATGAGACCATTACTTCATCAGTTTTGAGTATGCATAGTTCTTGAGCAATAGATCATGCGAAGTCTGAAAAGTTTTCTTGCGTGATGTTTGGATTTTCCAATAAGTGGTTGAGTAGCGAGGATAATTCTTTAGCTAACCCGTAGGTAGGTGAGTCTGTGAAAAAAACTATTGCAGGCCACATAAACAATATGAATAGTTGCACAAGTTACAAATGAAAGAGCAGATTGTAATAAGTTAGGAACATATTACAAATTTAGGCAATATGAACAGCAAGAAATGAAAAGCAACAGTATTATTGTTTGGGACACCGCTTCTCAAAGCACAAAATGACAAGATGTGTTAAAAGTTTTTTGGGGGGCATGGCCCCCAAAAAAGTGCGTCTTATAATGCGGTGCGCCTAATGCAGGTTTTTTTGACCTGGGGTGCTAGCACCACCAGGGGGTGCTGAAATCAACTTCAGGGGGTGCTGGGGAAGGTCACATATATGGCGGTAAAAATAATACGTTTGTCTTTACTTTATCCTTGTAGAAACCAGTTAGCCAAATGGTAGGGGGTGCTGGGCTGCTTAGGCGTGACCAAAAGGGGTGCTGATGTAGGAAAAGCTTAAGAAACGCTGGCCTAATGTATGATTCTGGCTGTGCTTTCTCATCTAGCACAATGTTGGCGCTAATCCAGAACAAATACAAGACTTGGATGCACCCACGCTCAAAGCACTGGCACCTGATTGACTTTGTTATCGTACGTCGTTCTGATCTTCACGATGTGAAGATAACATGAGCTATGCGTTGTGCAGATTGTTGGACGGATCACCGTCTTATCCGTAGTCAGCTCAGCATGCGTGTCCGCCCTCCCGCACGCATGAAGCAGCCTTGTAAGAGACTAAATACCAATGCTCTGCTTTCTGAGGAAATGAGGGAAAATTTTCAACTCACATTGAATCATCAGTTGGAGGAGCTCTCATAATCATCGGAAGGTCCATCAAATGGGCCAAAACTTACTGCTGAGTGGGAGTCTGTTACGGACACGATTTTGTCCACCGCGAAATCCACCCTTGGCGTCATGCACAAGCGACATCAAGATTGGTTTCATGCCAACCGGAAGGAAATCCACGTCATTTTGCATGAGAAAAACTCTGCCTACAAGGCTCATCTTCAGCAGCCCAAATCCACTGTTCATTATCAACGATGGATCAGGATTCGTTCCCAAGTCCAACACCAACTGCGCGAGATGCGCAATAGCTGGTGGATAACAAAGGCACATGAAATCCAGGAACATGCCAACAATAACAACATCAGGGCTTTGTATGAAGCTTTGAAGAGTGTATTTGGTCCAATCCGACGTTCTTTCTGCCATGTAAAGGACAGCACTGGGACATTACTCATTAAAGAGCGCGACGGAATTCTTTCGCTGTGGGCAGAACACTTTAGTACTCTCCTAAACAAAAAGAATCATTCTGACACTTCCTTTCTAGATTCCCTTCCCTCGCTGCCTCCCATCACTTGCCTGAACTATACACCTACCCTGACTGAAGTTCGATCAGCCATCTCTCGTCTCAAATCCAACAAAGCCTGTGGCGTGGATCACCTACCAGCTGAGGTGTTTAAGTACGGGGGAAAGGACCTCCATGTCCCCCTGCATTCATCTGAAAAATTTGGAGCACTTGCCGAGTCCCTCGACAATGGAAGGATGCTAGCATTGTTGCCATATATAAAAACAAAGGTGACCGCACCGACTGTGGCAGTAGCCGTGGCATCTCGCTGTTATCAGTTGGTGGCAAGATTTTGGCCAGAGTAATGCTTAACCGACTTTTGACACACGTTGCTGAGGTAATACTACCTGAAACC
>JGI24022J15233_10007720_pt1 | contig 11901 bp, 5 predicted proteins | sample Ectturendosymbi2_FD_15233 | JGI IMG/M metagenome (IMG submission 15233)
ATTTTTCGAAACTTTTTTTTTGTCAGCACTAGTTTTTACATATTTAAGACAGTAATTCTCACATTCTTGAATACCAGGGACCTATACTCTAGGTGTGCACCACACACACACCCAATCAAACTGATAGTGGCGTGACTTTTTGCAGATCGGGCGATCAAGAGAAAATCACAAAGATTGGGAGATAAGGATTACGGACGTTTAATTTATTTTTTGCGCCAAGCTTCAAAATTGTTCGATTTCAACTTGCTTGATTGTTGATTTGGCTGACTTTTTGGTTTCCCTTTTCGTTTTTTGATGTGGCAACCATGGGTGTCCGCAAGGAGAAATAACGGGCATTTTCCCTCCCCTGGAAATTGGGTTAAGGAACCAAAAATTTTAAAACCAGACGTCAGCAGCTTAATTACAATTAAATAATTTAATTCTTGCAGTGACAGTTTATTTGCCGGTTCCGGTGTCATGTAGTGATGAACTTGTAGTTCAATCATGTCCCCTCCTTTGCTTGCAGAGACAGGTTGCGAAATTTGCTAAGGGATTGCTCTACAGTGTTGATGTTTATTACGTGACAATAACATGGCAACGAATCTCCCGCTCTGGCAACTAGAAAAACCTGAATATATTGGTATTATTTGCCAAAATCATTAAATATTATTCCAAACGCTTTCGGAGCACAGGCGCATTTTTGAATAATTCAGGGATTATTGTTTTCAAGCTCATCTAACTCGAATTTACAAACCTGTTGTATTTCGACGTTTTTTTCAAAAATAAACATATTTTCCCTCCAAAAATGTAGGAGGTACGCACAATTAAGGCATTAAAAGGCTGGAAAATGCAGAAACTCCGAAATTGCAGTTGTTGCGGCTCCCTATAGGAGAGATTTTATTTTTGGCGATCGGTTGAAAACCAAAATTGTATTCTGCGCGAAGCTTGTGTTTCTACATGCAAAACAAATAAATGAGGTTGAGACATGAAAATGTGTTTCTTTTCGGTATTATTTAATACTGTTGATGACCAAAAGGTTACAATAGCCAAAATGGCAAAATTCCTTAGTATGAACAATCGAGGTTAAACATGAGTCATGCACGTCGACTCAGTTTGTCTTATCAACGAAGTCCCTTGTGGGACGCAGTTACGAAGCTTGCTCGTCCATCAAAATGCCAGACTTTTTTATGCAAAAATGGAGAACTCACGCACAGATTTTTTTCACACGCCAGGCATGCACTACCATCTTGGCAGTACACTCCGTTACTCAAAGATAAAAACTTATGTATATTTCAATAGGACTGCTCGACAGCACGTTTAGAAAATATCAACTACTCAGGGAATCAGGTTAATAAGTGTATTTTAAGTCTTTTTAAAATTTAGTTGAAAACTGAATTACGCATATTGTCAAAGACTCCAGAACGAGGAGGTTGACTTCAAATTACAGTAATAAGCGTTTTGCCACATGTGACTGTCGAATGCAGACATCTTGGAAGGTAATGCAGTGAGACAGTGACTACTGATAGCGGTAAGCCACGTAGTTTTATACTGTATTTAAAGAAGCATTGCTGCGCCAACGAAGCGCAATTTGTGTAGCTGTTGCCGTAACAGGGTGCATTTCCTTTGTGGTGTAGAAAGGGTAAAGCGTTGTGTATTGTGCATTGCATCGTCAGCAACCTGAAAAGGATAAGCAAAATGTCGACATTTCACCCCTGGAAAAATTTCTGCGGACGCCCGTGGGCACTGTGGCAACCCTGTGTGTACGCTAATACAACCGCACACCTGTGCTTGCAATAGATGTATCGTTTCCAGCTTCGTCACTACTTGGTAGTTCAGACAGATTGATCATAATGGCTCACACAAACCCGTATCTGTTATGTTCCCAGAAGTTGTACATATAACAGCCATATAATAAAAAAAGGTTTTCTTGCGAACTTTGGGAGCATTCTCAATTCTTGTGTAGTTTAGCAAGTTTCAAACTGCGAAATTTCTGACCTATTATTGTTTGTCAGTTATTTTGTTTCTCAGAGTAAAGAAGTAAAGTTTGGCGATGACTTTTTTGATGTGTGTTGTGTAAATTAAAACTTTTGATTAGGTGTCAGATACTCACAACAAGCTATATTACTGGAATAGCTATAACCACTGAAATATATTGGACTTAGTCTTAGATCTCAATTATTTTTCTTTTTCTAACCCAAACCCTAACCCGACACACTTACCTAAACACCAAACCCTAAGACCTATCATCAGTTTTCTCAGCGTATTTGATATGCAGAACATTACTCTGTGCATGCGTACATGGGCGTGAAGTCCGACATTTCGCTTGAGATCGCCGTCCAAGCCGCATACCTTATCTGCTAGACTGCTATTCGATGAGACATTCGCGCAGCCTGACGTTTTGCCGTTGTGAACTGCCTTGCCGCAGCGTTGAGTGTATTTCACTCCACTGTTTTAATGCGCAGCCTTATATTTTTGCAGTTGTGAACTGCGCTGACATAGCACTGAGTGTGTTCTCACTCCACTGTTTTAACGTGTTTCCGGATATTTTTGCAGTTGTGAATTGCTCTGTCTTAGCGTTGAGTGCTGTGTTTTGCTCTGGTCTTCTAACTTGCAGCGCTGATAATAATGATATATGTTCATTGCAGTAATACATTGTACAACCAATAAGGAGAGTACGTGTAGAATAATATGCATGTTGTGTCAAAAAACTTCGCCAAAACGTTGGTTTGCACACGTGGATATGACGTCATCTTGTGACGTCACAAATAGCGTGTATCCAGTAACAATTACCATCATACGCCTCTGTACAACATTAGAACTTGGCAGGGGGGCATACAATCAAGAAGTCAGCCAGGGCATCAACAGATCTCTGCACGCCACCCCGCCCCACGCTGCTTGGGCAGACACTGATGGCACAACGCCGGAGGAAAAGAGCTTCAACCCATCGTCCAGCTCCACAGTGTTAGAGCCACGACGCTCAGTTAAAGAGATGCCAACAATATCCAGGAATATCGTTTGGCTGCCTCAACCAGTTTGTGCTAGTCTGCCTGTAAATGAAGTGATGGTTGTGATGTTACGGTTGCTAATCTCTAAATTATGGCAAGATTGCAGATTTACGCGTAGCATTCATGTCTCCCAAAGTAGAAGCTCTCGGCGCTGTTTCCAGTCGCCTTCCCGTATGCGTAGCGGGCACAAATAGGGGTCTCCATGCGTAGAAGTGTGGTGGAAGAAACTGCTCTAACTCTTTTGAACGAGCCCCACTGCCTGAAGACTGAACGCGGTCCTTCGTCACGCGCTGATGCGCGATGGTATTGATAGTTTTTTCGCATTTCATGGTAGTAACTATCCAAATTATACCATTGCGCAAATCGGTCGCGCAACTTGCGCAGCAACTTTTGCTGAAACATGGGGTACCACGGGAAAGCGTTGCTGCGGGACCACTGGTCTAGAGAGGTCATGCATTGAGTCCAAGCGCAGACTTGCAGCAATCACTACACCTGAAAAGCAGAGGATGTGTTTTGCGCAATCGCTTTTCGCTTCTTAACGGGAAAGGTGTACGATGTTTTGGTATCTTCTGCAGCATGAAACTCTCCATCAAAAAGTTGCTATAAGCAGGCCCGTAACCAGGGGGCGCAGGAGGGGCGAAGCCACCCCTACAAAATTTTTCGCCCCCTCTGTGAAAATGTGTTGAGCATAGTTGAAAAATATTGGACATAGTTTAAAAAATTTGGGTACCTCTCAGAAAACTCTTTGCCACCCCTGGTGTCCCAAGCTGGTTACGGGCCTGGCTATAAGTAGAAAGCAACTGACGTACAAATTAGCAGTTTTATGAAAATCAGGCCATTCGCTTTTAGGCTATTCTGTATTCACATTCAAGTGCATTGAAGAATTTGTTGTATTTTTGTTACATATCTGAATATAGTCAACGGAGGCAACCAACTTTAAAATGCTACTGGAGAGTTATTACCGGACAAAGTGTTAGGAGCCTTTATTTCGCCTTGCTTTGACTTAACACATCAGGCAACCTAAACACATCAGGTCACTAAGTTGGGAAACTGACCTGTGCTCCTGCATCAACTAGGTTAACTCATCAACTATTAAGGGCCTCCGTGGAACTGTAAGCTACAATACGTACCTCACAACATTCAAGTCCCTACACAACAAAACATGTGTTTGATTCATGTTGACAATCTTATCTGTCACCGTGGTTTTACGAGGATTAATTTCAGAACGTCCTTGTACTAACTGTGGGCTGCAACATTTCGCTCATAGTTCTTTGTAGGGCACGTTACCTCCTTCTGTTGTTCAGAGTTTGTTCAAGGGCGTATATGTTTGCATCTAAAACACGTCTATGTTTTGAATGTAAAATAAATTTTGTTCGGGGAGTTGTATGCTTGTAATTGCTTCACTGCTCTTTGTCGCAAGCAAGCGGTTGTCGTCGTTGATAATCACCTTTTCAAGGTGACGCCAACAACATCACTTCCTGCAAAAATGTCTGCAGTAAAAATCTTGATATTGCGCAATGATCAAGCCGCAATCGAAACGTTATGGTCACGTTTAGAACAATTTGATTCTGACTGCAAGCCACGAATTGTTTCTCCAGCTTTGCATGACTTCGTTGAAAAAATACCTGTGGACAAGGAGACTTTTCTCTAGTCGTTTTTTCCTCAACATGTCGCTGATAAATTTGGCTTGTTACTACAGCTATGTGCGGAGCAGATTGAGTTTACATTAAATGCCATTGCTACATTTTCGTGGAATCAACTTTCAAATAGACAAAGGTTTCCTAGTCTTCTTTTTCTTGTAATCTTTTCATTAACATTTTGATTTCGGAAACACTTCTATAAAAGTATAAACCATCTGTCAATTAGTAGCTGATGGCTAACCAGCAATTGAATCGACGTTGGAAGTAAATTGACGATTACAACCCAATATGATGCTTTGTTTCCTTTTCTAATACAAAGGTTTGCGCTGTAACCAACAGGAATGGCTTCCATGCGGAAGCTTCCAGGATTCAACTGTAAATTAGAAGTTGCTCTCATATCACTTGAATGGCTCTCAAGTACCACAGGTGGAAAACCCTTGATATATAGACTACTGTTAATAAATATTGTGTACTACTTGCTCAGAACGTAGTTGGAAAAAATCTTAACACCAACTTCTGTTATCAGTTTATTTTTATCCTGCCCATTAACATCTTTTTAAAATCACCTGATGTACTGCGCAACCTTCAGAATTCCTTCCAAAATTTGTGGTGGAAACACAATGCTTAAATTTTGGATAGCACAAAATGAGAACATGCTGCACAATCAATCTTCGCTTCATCTTTTCAACCAATTTCCGCTCTTTGTAATTTTGCCATTCGCTTAATCAAAGGACAAAGCTGTTAAATTCATTCATGTGAGTTCTACAACCACGAAGATATCTTCATAAATTCTCCAAAATCGCATAGTCCATTCTCACGTCTAATTGAAAGACAGTTGCTGCTCTGATGAAATGTCATCTAGCAATCATGCTTTTTAAGCTTATTAAAAACGAATTACAGCGCAGGTTTTTAAAAATGCATATATCTTTGTTTCATTTCTATATTCCTGAAATGGTTGATTGAGGCAAAAGTTTTGCACAGTTTCCGCTTTGCATCTTATGCAAACGCTCACTTTTGTTGCCATTAATGTTGACTTCACAAACGCAGGTAAATGTGTCAAAAAAGCAGTAGCCTGACAAAAATACTTTACAAAATGTCAACATGCATCGTATTTGTGACATTGACAGGATGAGTGATTCGCTCACAAATAACGACACGCAGAAGGTTTGTTCTTTTTGTTTTGTTTCCAAACAGCTGAGGTATACTCACTGAGTTCTACAGAAAGTCTGACACATAGCATCTTCAGCGGCGTTTTGAAAACTGCAAGCAAAACAGAACGTATTGTAAATGACTAGCTGGAGAGCGCAAAACCGGTTTTTCTGCTTTGAAACGCCAGATCGCCACACCCTGACCGGCGTACCTTCGTTTCAGACTAAAGCGAACAAAGGCTAAGCCAAAGGCCCTTCAGCATTTCACTCGTAATGGTTGCCTCCAAATTTGAGGACTGATGATGTATTGAGCTACTTGAAATCAATTTTAGATTAAAATAATTTGCTGATAGTAATACGTCACGAAAGCAGAGCCCGGTCGGCTGATTCCTCAAAAGCTTCCAACAAACCTAGAGGTTGTGATTAGGTTATAAATGGTAATCAATTATGCGTTTTCTATCGTTTTTCAAAGGGCGTCACTGACAAGCACAAATCATCTCGTTGTTAAAACCATTCTAATTTGTCAGTCCATAGCCTTCAAATAACCCTGTTAATCAAATCATCAAACGAAGTTGATTCTTTGCAAAATCGTATACCGAAACTGCTCAAAAATTGTGGCAGACATTTTTCACAAACATGCAGCCTGAAGTATTTCATAAACGAAGTGGAATAGTTAACATTGCAAGAGAATCGCCTGAACTTAGTCTTTATATTTGAAAGGGGAGAATATTAACTGGTTCTTCGCGTTCAAAATTTTTTATGTTACTTTTTACCAAGCGTTACATATGCAGAAAGAGGGAAAATTATTTTTTGGTCCAATTTCATCACTTACAAAAAAAACAAAAATGTGCACGCCGTGGTCTTCCACCTAACGTAACTCGAAATTTCTATGCATAGAAATGTTTAAGCAAAAAAATGCTGGTGGTGGATTGTGGAGCTTGCGTCAACCGTTGAATGGTGTGCAGAGGAGGCTTTCGACGTTGCTTGTTCTTTAGGGAAATACCCGTGACAGTGCAGTTTTAAGCCTTTGCAAATGTCACGTCTGTGCAATAAGGCAACCGCAACAACAAATCACCGACTAGCACGGCTTCGCACATGCAAGGACGACTTTATAACAATCATCGCTGCAGGCTAAGAAACGACCGAAAATTTACAGATTAAACATCCATTTATTTAAATAATTTTGACAGTTGATCCATGTCGCAGCTTGTCTCCATCTTTACGGGAATGTATCAGCTTCTCGGGTGTAATTGATGAGGTACTGTAGATAATTAAATTTTCATCATTCTAAGCAAGCCTATGAAAATAATTTTTAAATGCTTCTAAATTATTTTGAAATGATGGCCGTACACAAAATACGAAACGATGAGGGTACGTTTATTGTATATAAAGTTGACGCAAAGTTTGCAATCAGAAACCAAATTTTTAATGCAGTACTGGAAGTATTTGGAAGCTGAGTTTAACTCTAAGCATTTGCAGTGATCAAATTTAAAAGAAAAATTTGTACTACAGAATGTAACAGACATGTAACAGACGAATTAACGTTACTGAATATCTTTGAGAAGGTCGGCCACAAACGTCGCTTCCTTCGATTACATTGATTTCATATACGATTTTTCAAAGTAATCACCTTTTCTTAATTTTGGGTTGCTGATGATATTTTATGCAGGTGATATCAAAACGTTTTTCTTTCCGACGCTTGCAATCGATTTTTGACCAGCTCCTTTTTATTAAAACCTTAGACCAGGGGATCTCAAGTGGGGGTAAATTTACCCCTGGGGTAATTTTACTTATCCTGGGGGTACATTTAACGATGCTGAAGTTACAATACTTTGTTTTTTCTACAGCGCTAGTGAGTAAACAAAAACAGGGGGTAAATTTTATGTTAGGAAGCTGGCCATGGGTGGCGGAACGTTTTTCAAAATGGGGGGCACAAATAGAAATCCAAAAAAATATAGAAAATTTTAGTGGTTTGAATTGGCAACTTTGACGACACAAGCATTGAAATATGACGTTACTAACTTTTGTCCGTTTGTCTAAGCAATTTTATGCAATGTTTTATGAGCCCTCAACGACCCCTAACTACAGGCGCGTAGACAGAAATTTTTATAGGGAGGAAAACAACAACCAAGTACCAACATTTTAATATTTAATGCCCCTTGTACTTGAAGCATCATCAATACAACGTGCATTTGTCTGGCGTTTTTTTCCTGAACGATTGTGTTCAGATTTCAGCCGGAAAATAAAAAGTCTATTTTAAATTGAATTAAGAAGTTTAAAAGTTTGTATTTAGTTGACAAGTTTGAAGTTTCAAGGTTCATTTTGGACTTAGAGCCCTCGTTTGCTCGTAACAATTTCCTGCAAAAACCCTTGAGAAAATCTTGTTGCTATAAGTGCAAGATCTGCTCCATGCTTTTCCAACCAATATTGCAGTTGAGCAAGAAGTCATCGTGGCCGCCATTATGATTGCGATTTTTATATTTACACGCTTCCGATATACACCAACACAAGTTCAAGCAAAGCCGAGTAGAGACTTTGCTCTAAGACACCGACTTACGAACCAAGTCTTCTACAAAATGTACGCACATATAGGACGTGGATCCCGTTGTCAACCAATTCATGAGCGACTAATTGACGCATGTAGCTGATAAACTTAAACGGTAGAGCAGGGGTCGGCAACCTATGGCTCGCCAAACAAAATCAGCCGGCCGCAGCCCCTTTGAAAATTGTAGTAGAGTAACTATATGGTCTACTGGTATTGGGCTATATTATACTTTATGAATCTGCCCTCCCTGCAGCTTCTTTTATTGCATACATACTAAGGGGAGACTTATTTTGAGAAAACGCACTGTGCTACAATTGTGCTGTGTTTCATATTTCAGGTTTTCACTATGAACTGTGAAAATCAGGAGTTTGATCTGATTCAAATTCCATCAATTCCCAAGTTTTAACAACATCATAAACAGCAAAAAAACGGAATTCTTGGAAGAAAATTAGTACGGCCCGCCATACCCAGCAGAATTTATTTTTGGTCAGCGACGAGGAAAAGGTTGCCGATTACTGCGGTAGAGTCTCTCCACGCGGTTTGAAAAATGTTTGGATTCTGTAATGACACGCTATGGAATGCGACTGGGACAGCACGTTTGTATACTATTTAGCCCTACGCTATAAGCTTGCTTCCCTAAAACGATTAGGCATTTAACTAGCTATTTAGAGTTAAAAAGATAATTCACAGATATGATAAAGACAATTTTGTAATTGGGGAAAGTTACACATGTCCTCTAAGGTCTAAACAAACTTGCAATGTTTGACTCACTCAGTCTACACAAAGGATGAAAACAGTTGTGTAGTTGCGAAAACCAAGCCACAATCGGTTATTACCACGGCTCCGCAGTTAAGAAACACTTGTCGCCGCGGATTGACACAAAGTGTTGGTTGGTTGATTTATAGCCATTCTAACATAACACCTCTTACCTCAGGTAAAAGTCATCCTAACTACACTTCATGGTCAGTTTATTGCTTTGATCCGGTTCAACTAAGTAGAAGCTAAAGTAACATAGCTTGCTAAAGCAACTTCGTTAATTTGCACTGAAATATTTTTTTGGCTTGCACATCAAACGCTTGATTAACCTAAATTTTTTGGTGCAATATTTCGGATTTGGGGTGGGAAATTGCCTCCGTTGACTACGCGCCTGCCACCCTATCTATCTACGCTACACTGACTTGAGCACATAAATGCAACTAATTTTTTCGTACTAACTGTGTTACTTAAACATATTTAGGTAAAATTCGAAATTTAAAGTGGGGGAGCCTAGGACCATGCGGCCCCCCCGGTTCCGCCACCTATGAAGCTGACAAGGGGTAAACGGGAGAAAAAAGGTTGATAACCCCTGCCTTAGACTGAGCACACGTTATCTTTCGAAGGTCACAACTAAATCACTGTCTTTTTTGCAGACTGTTTTGTTTTCAAAGACTCCATAAATTGCAAAGGCAGTGTGTTTTTCGTCTCTTAGAAATGTTAGTGGAATCACGCCGACAGTTTTTACATAACTGTTATAAATCAATGCTTATCAAGAAAGAAAGTTTTTTAACCAGTAATTTGTTTGATGCGACGTGAGAACAACTAAACCTTTTTGTGGAGATTTTAAGAAAAAAATGCTGCAGTTTCAGTATTTGCCAACACCAGCATAACCCATCTACTTCAAAGTAAGCAGAGGCCAAACTTCAATAGAAAAAGTGCTTATCTGCTTTGAAACTTTATTCACAATCACGCAATTACAGAAAACGAGCCAATGCAACAATGTTATACTTTATTACATAGTTTAGAGGGTGTACTGCTGTCAAGAGAGTTTTTCAGTAAGTAGACAGTCTCAAAATAATATTTTCGTTATGAGAGGGCAAGTACTGCCCTATTCCCTTAGAAAGCCATTTGCCAGTGCCACCATTTATCAACGCCCAAAATTCTCTGTGGTGTTTCCGAGCTTTCACTCCATTGACGGATATCAGAGACGGACCCCATGAAGTCATCTTTGTCTTGAATCTGCAAAAAGTCATTTTTATTCAGTATAATGTGGAGACTGAAGCCTTTTCTTTCAAATCTCAAACTTTTGTATGAAGGTTTTAGTCCAAAAGTTAATAAATAGCAGATCGATTTACAGCACACTTAAGGGCGGTAAGCTCAAACATCTTTCTCAGCCAGACTAATACCAGAAGAAGCGCTAACCTTTACAGCAAAGGTATAGAAAACACATCACAAAATGGAAAAACAGAAACTGTGTTGGAGGTTCTAAACTTTACCCTGCTTGTATTTTAGAAAAATTCTAGGAAAGATTGGTCAGTGATTTAGGAGTTGAAGGTTCTTTCGCCTCACGTTCGTTTCATTTCTCAGTGTGAATCGAGCATTGCTTGAAGGTAGTTTTAAGCAAAGACACTGACGCGTGAATACCATGAGTGAGTCAAGCTTTTGGTGTGTACAAACGCTTGACTTGACAGGTATTCAAGCTTCAAAATTAGGGTCACCTCATGAATCTTCACAGTCACAGGTTCCTTCAGCCTGTGACCGTTAAGACGTTCAACTCAATCTAGTTCTGTAGACATGTCTGTCGGACCAACACACTAGGAACGAAAAGATTTAATTTCACGGAGTGATTGTATAGATCCTTAAACATCGAATCAAATTTTGATTAATTTTCACCTCAAACAGAGAATTTTATGTAAGCAAGGTAAGCCAAAACGTTTTGCGAATGAAAATTATGTTTTGGTAATTCGGCGAATGCAGAAACGCATTTGTCGAAACAGTTCCAAGACAAGTTAGCATCATAACTTTGTTACGATAACCGTTAGTTAATTTTGCAGAGCATGCACTCGGAGTCAGACTGTTTTTAATCGAAGTTCTAGGCAATAATTGTCATGCTTCAAATCAGACTCATTTTTCTAAGTTATATATCTTTCTGTATGCTCGTCAGATATGGTTGAATAAATGATTTATTGATGCTTTTGCAAATTCAGTGCCAGCAGCAAAGCTTCAACAGAATACCACCAAACAACGATCTAAACTTTTAAGTTCTGCATACGAAAAAGTATGAACTGCGATAAGATGTTTTTCGGTTTAAAAGTTGATATTTCTAGCTTGGGCTGTGTAGAGCGTTTGTTCTTTTCACAAGAAAATTACTTGAAAATTTTAGTTCGCCAAATTACCTGAAATTTCCGAAACACTTGGCGTATTGCATGATCTGCAGCAGGGTGAAGTCCTTGGGAACGTTCAGCACCTGAGCGCGAGAGCTTTGCAGCCCATGCAAAGAAGCATCAACGGTGAGCGTGACGTTAATACCCACTCGGACAAAAGAATCAGTTTCGGCCTCGATGATTGCTTCGCATTCATTGGTGCTTGCCGGCCTACTGGTTGTTGAAGGAACAGCAGAAACGGGTCCTGCTTCTGTGACGGTACATGAAGATTTAGTAAGTACAAACAGCAAGGTCTTTCTTCAGTAGCGTAGCCAGCCAAAAATTTTGGGTGGGGCCAAATATTTTGACTTTAAGGGAGGAACAGTATTTGGTTTGGCATACCGCCTCTCGAAACACAAAACGAAAAAATATGCTAGAAATTTTTTAGGGGCCCTTTCGTCCCTC
>JGI24022J15233_10007721_pt1 | contig 11901 bp, 6 predicted proteins | sample Ectturendosymbi2_FD_15233 | JGI IMG/M metagenome (IMG submission 15233)
ATGAGATGCACGAGCTTGTTTCAAAGAACAAGAAGTTGTTGGAGCAGATAATCTCTGGCGATAAATACAAACAATGATTTGACACTTCTCGTTTTAATACACAAATTTTTTCTGAAAAAAAGTTTGATTTTTTTTTGGTAGAAAAATCGTATTTTTACCAATCGTCCTTATTTTTGGTTCAAGATCGATGGAAGCCCTGCTTATATGGGAAGAGTCTTCCTACACCATGACTAGATATGAAGAAGAAACGGATCTAAAACGCGCATGACGCAACGGATCTAAAACGCGCATACGCATAAACAAAAATTCCCCTCTAAAAAATCTCCTTTTGGGGGGTACAGTGTATAAAATTTGTATGCTGTGTATGTTTTGCTGCGCAGATACGACTTTGTTGTGAAAGTTATTAAAAATAGACGTCGGTAAGTCAAAAATAGTTTGGTCCGGAAATAACGAATGTCACATGTCCCAGGAAAACGAAATCAAATTTTGGGTTGCATTGCACCCGTGATTTACCGACTCATATAGCGCTTTAAGGTTTCCTGAGCAGGGTTTGTCTTCAAGAAACCAAATGCTCTCCGAGTAACGACGTAGAATACAGTTAACAATCACAATACTGTCGAGAAGAATGCACGAATACAAGTAACCTACGAATGCTGACGCACTTTGTAGTCAGAGACATGTTACCTTATACAAGTTCTTCAGAATTCATTTTTACTCGTATACAAAATTGAAACCTGTTTCTATTCGGTGGTTGAGTTTGAGCACTAACATCGGGCTTCTTTTAGATTGTACACAATTTTCTCCAGGTAGAGTGAGTATTTTTTAATAGAATTACAACGGATGCTTTCTGTCTTTAACGCAGAGTATGCATTAAATCGATCAAACACTCAAAGACTAATCACTCGCATTATCGAGCAATTTTAGCCATGCTTTTCATTACCACCAAGATGACGCCAACCTAAAAGATTTAAAAGTACCAAAACGTATCTGGTTACATTTATGGCACGAAGAGCAACGGCTAATATTTACTAATCCAGCGTTTATCATCTATCATTCAACATCCCAAACTTAAGCAGCATATCCATTTAATTCAAGCTTGGTAAAAATTACTCTTGCCAGTTCTACTGAAACGTTAAAAGCCCTGGTCGCCAAACCATCGTGCGACACATATGCGGATTATATTGCAGAGACGAAGTGGATATAAATGTGGCATCCGGTTGGTCGTGGAGGTTGCGTGACCATGCAAATGCAACAGAATACGTTCGAACTGAGACAATAGAAATATAGTTTTGACAATTGCTTTTGTTCACACAGGATCATATATGTTTTTTTACGAGCATAGGTCTTGGTAGTTGCTGGATCACACAATATACCTGCTTGCTTCGTCAGTATTTTTAATCTTATGACACTCCTTTCTATACACATGCATTGTTCTTACACTTTACAATAGTATTATTCTTTGCATAAGTCTTAACACATTCCACATGAAAGTTGTTAAATAAAAAACTGCAGTATTCACTTGAGGTTTGGATTCCACATCCTTCGCAATTCCTCCATGTGCACTTGTAACACGTCACGAATAATCTGGAAAGTGAAATTCAGTGGACCGTAACGTAGCTTTTCATTTGCAGAAGAGCGCTGGCGTCGGCAACACTGACACACAGTGATTTGACGACAGCGTGAGTTGCTTCACGGCCACAGCATAAAAAACTGAAATATGTCAATGTTGTTCAACAGACAACAAAGAATGGAGTGGTTTTAGAGATGACAAATAGCCTCTCAACAAATGCAATAAATTTAGTTGTTACCTAAAAGTATTTACTAATCCAATGTAAACAATTCAATGTATTGTAAATCGCTCGGCCAATTCGTCCAAAACCAAAACAACACGAGTAAGTTAAGACATTTATTTGATTCATTCATAGAGCAAACTTTAGACATTTCAGTAATCTGCTTTCAGGATTAACATAACCGTATGGGAAAAACGTTAGTTGCCTTTTGCAATTTTTGATGGCAAACAACGCTAATTGTGTTCTCGGCTGTTGACACCCTCCAGTCTCTATAAAATGGCTTCGTTTCACGAGAAGTTAACGCAACAGAGCCACACAGGTGCAAAGCAAACAAGAAAGGTTAAAACTAAAAAGATTACACACATCATGCCCTGCTGCTGCAACCTCTACAGGCCGGGCGAAGATGCAATGTGGGTATTAGGAACGACGCAGGGTGTGCATCGAATTCAGTGACCTTCAAATTTTGAAAAAAAACTTTCTTAAAATAGCAACAAAAATAAGTATAGATGTAAACCAGAACGCACACCAGCAGAACCACAATCCTTACGAAACAACATACCGAAATGTTGTGTGGCCACTTCGGACAAACAACATCATATAATCATTATACATTACCGCTTTTCAACAATGTGAGACTGTGTCCAGACAACGGTTCTTAATAGTAATAATATGAGAAAAACAAAAATGTAAATGTGCTATTTCCTTATAGAGTAATGAAGCGTAGATATTCACACCACACCAATTAGGCAGCTTCAGTCATGCGCTAGGTTTGACAAAACGTTTGCTATTTTCGAAAATCATCAACAATTTTTGGGTTTGTTCATGTCATTTTAACATAAAATACAGCGATTCATTCAAAAACAAAACTATTTTCATCGTTAAAAAAATTGCGTTATTTTTTGTCTCATCCAGAAGACCGCATTGGGCAATACGTATGTCTGAAGCACACCGAAAGTAGTTCAGCGTTTTCCCAAACAACAATCATTCCATGCTCACTTCTGTTTGCGATCGCTTGGTGATGTGTACATTCTTCGCTCGGTAAGTCTGTCTTCTGCGTTTATGGTCACGCTGCTGTTTCCACAGTTCTAACGTGGACAACTCCTCCGTTTCTAGTGCAGTCGCAAGTAACATGTGAATCGTGTTCTTGCATCATTTTGTAAAACGTATTTAACGATCGACATCATAAAATAAACTTATTATACTTAAAAGTCAGTGCTTCGAAAATTATGCAGCTCGAACAATCTCACACTTGATTAACATAACTCTGGCGAAGAAAAAGTTTTTTTGCAGATTCATCAATTAAAAACATTTAATAGCAGTGAAGCTTTGAACTATTCACCGTATAAAGGACACAATTTCTTTGCACATTTTTTGTAGCTGCCCATATGCTTTATATACATAATAACGTCTCTAATTCGCCGAAAATTCTTCAATTGTTGGGAAAGATTCCATCTATGTTACGTTACTGCTGCTTTTGTGACGTAGTTTTTCTAGATTTCAAGTATTTCTCAGCAAGTTCAAAATTTTTTTCTTGTGCTGGATAACTAGGGAAATATTGCAAGGCACTGCGCCAGGCAGAAAATTCAATCTTCTGCGGTACAAATACTGGACTGTTAAATGTTAAGGGCTGGTTTGCTTATCAAGGAGTGTGAGAGAAAATGTAGCATGACTAAGTGCATTATCATTTAGATCTGCTGATTTCTACTACATTCACCCTCAACATCGAACAAAACCGTAGTGAAAATTTTTGGTAAAAGGTATCTGTAAAAAAGCAGCTGAGAAAGACAAACAGCCTCCTGTACCTAACGCTTTATTTTGTCTTGAACCTCAACAATGTTATGAAAATTCACTTGCTCATGTCCATAGCTATAAAATCACATATTCGTTGGCCATCTTTCATATGCTGGCAAAGAAAACTTCCAATATAAAATTCAAAACGGTTATGTATCAAGTAACCATGCGCAAACCACATTGGACCACACTTTTTAGCACAACAATCTAGTCTCAGCATGGTATAATTTATCTGAAAACAACAAAAGCAATATTTCTAGAGGTTCTCAAACACCACAAATTACATGGTATATATTGTTACGGTTAATCATTCACGACTAACCTTTCGCAGCATGAAGCTTTTCCAAAGCCTGCTTTTGTAGATCTAAAAGCAACATTGGGTCAACTTTTCTGCTGCCAATTTGAACTTTATCAATAATCCGGTCGTAAATTTGCAGTCTTTCTTCTCTTGAAAGAAGACATGTACTGAATTCATGCGTTCTTACAGGTGGACAACCAGGCGCAATTTCATCAATTATGTCATCTGCAATCAACCACACAACGTTCTTTGATTAACAGTCAACCATAAAACCTGTTTCTCAAGTTTCAAATGCTGAGAAAAACTGGCATACTTACAAGAAATATGAGATGGGGCCATTTGTTAGACAAATAAAACATTTAAAATGTGGAAAACGTTTTATACATAACAGAGAAATTTCACTCACAGAAGTTCTACTGTTAAAACTGGGCAAAGTTTTTTTGAATGAGAAGACTAAAACTCACAGTTCATCAAAAATATGACTTGCACTTGGCAAAGAAATTGTTATTAAATGCATGATACAGTACTGCTTTCTAATTTGAACTCCACCATAGCCCAAATGCAAACTTGCAACAGTTTAGAAATGTTCAAGAAAATAAAAACAATTTTACAGCAAAATACGATGAACCATGGCCTTTATTAACCATTATTATTTACAAACACTTAGTTTGGCACCAATGCCAAATGTATAACAAACTGATGAATACTGGTAAAAGCAAATTTTATGAATATCTTGAACAAAATCTGTAAAATATCTTCAACCTACAATAAAAGCATGCATTTTAAATGACACAAACATTTGCATCATTGATGTTAATAGCATATGCAAAAGCAATTTTTGATACACATCAAGCTCAACAAGTTTATAGTGTGCCAATGAAACATCATAGCAACTCCCCAAACATTACTCATCATTCGCTTTGTTCCAAAAAACACAATGTATGACTTTTTCTGCACAGTCATTGTGATATATGGTTTCTCACAAAAGTATGCAGGGCATACAATTTAAACAGGAGAGTGGCAATTTCGAATAAATTACTCCCACAGTTGATCACATACACTATCTAGCTGTACAACGTAAGGAAATGTTGAGTGAAGTAAATAACAAAAACTCTGACAAATTAACAAAATGCATCTATTAGCAGCATAATAAACCACCACAACTAAGTTGATTTGCAAAAACATCTACGTGGTTGCATGTGAAAGCATTACGACAAGATAACTCGTTTTAACAAAAAAAAAACAGTAATTACCAAGCTTTACGGAAGAATCAGACCTTTCCAATGAACTTTCTTCATCAAGTATTTGCTTTACTTCAGAATGTGTATAACCATGTCTCCTCCACTTGCATTTTCTAATGTGTTTCTCAAAGCTAAAGAGCCAAAAATATATTTTAGATATAACCATTACTTTCTGACAATGATGAAAAAGTAAATTTAAGTTAATGACTGTCAAAAAGGATTGAGCTTATGAATCATCTTTCAACATTCTTAAACCACAATCAATCAAATATTCAATGACCAATAGAGACTTGTCTAGCTATCCATATTTGCAGAAGTGAAGTGGAAACTCACCATATGTAACTAGAAAGAGACAAATAGTCAAAACCTTTGCATTTCAATATTTAAGTAACTACGGTTACTGAAAACTATCTTCAAAATGAAATGAGGTTGCTTCATCCATTGTTAGTACAAGCTAGAAAAAAACTTGATACATTAAATCATCTTAATAAACTTTTAAAAAGACCTGTGGAAACCAGAGCATGACACTTTTAGTTCCAAAGCAAAACTAAGAAAACCTTACTAGTTGGGCCTAGGCTATTATAAAGTTTGTACCAATTAGAAGAATACAGCACCATGAATTAGAAAAATATTGCAGTTTTTGGTTTATGAAAGAAACAGTGCATGTTGCACAATTTTGCTACAGTTTTTTTGGCATACAGCAAACTTCGCAACTTTTAGAATATTTTACGATAACCTGCATAAAACATTTCAAACATAATGTATATTTCTTTTATTTACGTAGTTTTATATAAGTGGCTTGGTAGCCAACCATGGTCATGTGATTCAGTACATGGTCAGCCATTATTTGTTGAGTAAAGGTTTTCAGAGTTCTGCTGGAAGTCAGGGTTTTCAGATTTGCAGCGTTTGAGGATTAGGATTTTAAGGTTAAGATCAGAATTTTTCCTGTAAAATCTTTTTATGTGGTGTTATACAAAGATAAATAAGTTATTCAGTACCCTTGGGTCATTTAAACAAGGCTAGTGTAGCTGTTGCATTTTTGTAGAGTTGAATTCATGGGTCTTAAATGCTTATGCTAAATTTCTACATTAAAAGTTTAATAGCAGCACTGAAACCCTGAAAACCCTAACCGCGTTTTTTTCTTAATCATGCCCTGAATCATGTGATCATGGTCAGCCATTACACAGCTAATCCCAGCTTGAATAGCTCTAACTAACTATCTCAGAGTTGACATGTGTAGCCATAGTCAGCAAAAAGCCTTTGAATAAAGGAACATCAAATTTGATTTAAACAGAAAATACTCAAAGCTACAGTTATTAGCCAGGCAATAATAAACATGTTTTAAGTAACATAACAGAGTTTTTTTTTCTTATTGAAACTAATTTTTAATCAATTTAAACATAAGGCAAGAAATAAATCTAGCCTACATGCAATATGGGAATAATATTCTGCAACAACACATTGAAAAAATTCCACTTTACATCTATTTCATGATTGTTCAAAATGATTGTTATATTAGATTCTTTCTAAAAATCCTAACATTATTCATTATATACCTGGAACGTAGAAGCTGGTGACCATTGTGAAATGGGCACTCAACTGTTGATATTATATGTTCACATTCTTTCCAGCTGAGCGCTTTTTCAAACTTGGCAATGCTTTCCTTGGCTTGATTAAGAAACTCACTGAGATTCATATTAAAAATGGCAGTATGTGATATTTACTTTAAGCCCAACATGTGGCTACAACTTTCAGCATTATAAAAAAACAAAAAGCTAGAAAAAATGTTAATGTTTCTATCACATCACACGTTTCATAAGCTAAATCACATATGACATATTACAAAGCAGCAAACATATTGAACTGACCAAAATTTGTAAAGCTGTGTTTGCCGCTTATACAGTGTGGCATTTTAAATTACAATAGCAAAGTTTTATTGATGGACAAGTTTACTGTCCTTAACAGCCATTTGCATGGCCTGCAGACATGTTTTCAGGTAACTGTTACAGGGCTTACTCTTGTTATTAATGCAACCTACAGAGCAAGAGACCCACACCCAACTAGAATAGAAGACTTTATCAACAAGTACTCTCATACGTGACAGGAAAATATTTGACACATGACAGCAATAAGTGCATTGATCTGCATGAAAGAAAACAACAATGTGAACACAGAATGATTGCATACACTGAGGAAAGTGTCATGGAAAATGTTGCGCAAGAACATTTCACTTATAGAGTAGGGAGATGAACACCTAAATATTTTTTCTAAGACAAAAATGAAACAAACCAGACAAAAGGAGGAACACAATCCCAAAATCAAAAATAGTAAATGAAGGGGGACCACTGCTAACATGAACAAAATAATCCCATGGCATTTTAATGGAACAACATATAATTAATGCAGAAACATAAATGTTCAAACCAGGGTAAAGCTAGCTGTCATTTTACCAGCTGCCACTTTTGCGCTTGGCTAAAAAGACGCCAAGACAAAAATAGAGCAAATATGCTACAAAAACACTGAAAATGCACCCAAAATTGATTTTAGTCAAATTCCAAAACGAAATACTCCTTTGCACATCATTTCAAAGCTTCAAATTCCAAATTATTACCAAGATTCCATGAACATCAATGCTGCAATGCAAACAACGATTTCTAATAACAGGAACAAGACCACGATGATTATTAAATGAATATCAGATGCTGTGAATATCAGACGATGCATTCTAATATCAGATGCAGTCTATTTGAATAAGCATAGGCATGTTGAATAGGTTTTGGGGAAAAATAGGCTCAAATGTATAGCGTAGTCTGAATAAAGTCTTTTCTGAAATTCTGAAAGGCACTGGGACAGTGAACTTTGTAAGGAAATTGTCACCGACTTCGATGAAGGCCTAGAGTGTGATGGAGCGTGCACGAAATGGTACCACTGCATCTGTGTTGGAATACCGCAGGATCAATATTTCATATACTGCGAAGACAATTCTACGGATAACAAACTGAAATGGTTCTGTGATAGCTGCAAAGACCAAGATAAGGAAACCACCCAAAGGGAAACCTATAACATGGGGCAAGATGAAATACTTAAAGCAAATCAGAAAAAGTCTCAACTCGGCATACCAAAAAATTGTAAAATGGAAAAAAAACTATACGCAAATCTCAAGAGGAAAAGCTGGAAAAACACTAATTGCATAAGTGTCTCATCTCATAGGACTCTTTTACCGGTAGTAAAAGATGGAAGCCAGTAGCAATCCACATGCTTCAGGTGCTTATGCCACTACTACTCCAGAAGCTGTCACTCAAAAAAACAGAGAACATGTCAAATACCTGAACAAACGAATGGTGGAAACAAGGAAAGCTAGAAGAACTGATCTCAGAGTGTGAAGCTATTCAAACAAGACTCAAAAAATTAAAAACCAAAAACAATCAGACAGGAAAGCCTTCTGTAGACTAATGCTACATGGACAGGTGAAAAAGGCCCTTAGATTTGTGGATAATACCAATGACAATAATGGAAAACATGACATCACTACAGACATCAAAAAGAAACTGAAGGAAAAGCATCCAAAAGCAGCAGAACTAAAACAATCTGCCATAATCGATGAGCCTGAAACCAAAACAGAGAGGGTTATCTTTGAAAACATAACTCAAGGTGAAATCGCATCAAATGCTAAAAACTCATCGGGGTCTGGAGGACAAACCCAGATTGATATGGGAACTTGGAGAGAAATGATCTGTCCAAAATCATATGGCACCCATTCACAAAATCTAGCTGATGAAATTGCCACCCTGGCCATGCATCTCGCAACAGATACCATTCCACATGACTACGTATCAACTCTCCTCACATGCAGACTTGTTCCACTCAAGAAAAAAGACAATGGCATTAGGCCAGTAGGTGTTGGTGAATGCCTATGACAAATCATTGGAAAAACAATCACCGGACTGCTAAAGGAAGACATCATCCGTGCAGTGGGAACTCTGCAGACATGTGCTGGACTGGAATCAGGCACAGAAGCAGCAACACAGGCTATAACGAAAAGTTATGAAGAGGAAAACAGTGAATGCCTGCTGTTAGTAGATGCAGACAATGCATTCAACAGACTCAACAGAAAAATCAATCTAGAAAACATCAAACACTGTGTCCCACCATGTACAAATACCTACACAACAGCTACAATACACCCACCATGCTATATCTTGAAAATGGGGACATCACATACTGTCACAGGAGGGTGTGACACAAGGGGACAATGCAGCAATGGCAATGTACGCCTTACCCACACGACCACTGATACAAACACTGAGCAATGAAACTGTAAATGATGAAGTGAAACAGGTATGGTATGCAGATGATAGCTCTGCAGTTGGATCACTGGCAGGTGTGAGAAAATGGTGGGAATACCTACAGGCCATTGGTCCAGACTTTGGGTATTACCCAAAACCTGCAAAGACCATCCTCAGTAAAAGACAATAGTCTAATGCTATTTGCACAAAAATTCTTCAAAAACCAGACCAAGGTGAACGCTTCCTTGGGTCGGTAGTTGGAACAAAATCATTCAACGAATAAAACACTAAAAACAAGGTTGAGGGTTGGGTAAAAGAGCTTCAGTCGCTTTCAAAGTATGCACAAGATGATCCTCAAGCAGCATACTCAGCATTCACCAAAGGATTATGCTCCAGATGGACCCATTTCCAAAGAACAGTGCCGGATGTGAGTGAATTATTCAAACCACTGGAAAACGCCATCAGAGATCAATTGATTCCCGCTCTCGTAGGACGAGAGGGAAGTGATTGATGCAGAAAGACAAATACCAGCTCTTCCTCTCAGGCATGGTGGGCTAGGTCTGACAGATCCTCAGGAAACTGCCAAGACAGAAAACAAACACTCCACTCAGATCACAGATAAACTAACCGCCAAAATCTTCACTCAAAAACTTGATCTTTGATTATAACCCCTCAGACCAGCTATATCTCATGCACATGAAAAACAGAATACGACAAGAGAAGAACACAAAATGTCAAAACAGCCATGATGAACTATTAAAGGAACTGACCCCTGAGTCACAACAACTCATAAAAGGAGCAATAGAAAAACGGGCATCTTCTTGGCTGTTTGTATGTATAAACATCGTTTTCTGCCCGTGTTACTTGTATTTGTAATTAAATGTGTTAAAATGTATTTCTCTCTGCCTCATGACCCTTATCGCTGCTTGCTTCCTTCACCTGTGTGCTTGCACCACCTGCTCATCTGTACATGTATCAACTCTTCACCCATTGCTTGCCCACCATCATCTGTGTTATTACGTTGATGTATATTGTGCTTTGTTATTTTATTTTCGTTTTTTTCTTGTTTTTTATTTGGTACTGATTCTCCTCATGCAGTACTGTCACATTACAGAATATCAGATGCTGTTATCACTAGCTATCCAATAAAGTGTTTTCCAGTGGGTATACTTTTTACGAAAGTTACCACATTCATTGATCAACATGACCAACTTCTACACTACCCTATACTTTTCAGCGAAGTTTTTAAGAATTGAACGCCTCAATCAAACAACAGCTGATTTCTCATCAGCCCAATGCGACTGGACTGATTTTTAAACAAATATCAGGTGCTGTTATCACCAGCTATCCAATAAAATTATTTTCAACAGGTACACTTTTTATGAAAGTTATCAAAATCATTGATCAACATGACCAACTTTCAACTTTTATGCTACCCATGATACTTTTCAGCAAACTTTTCAATAATCGAATTTCTCATCAACCCAAGGTGACCACAATGATTTCCAAACAAATATCAGGTGCTGTTAAGTGTTATCACCCACAAATTTTGGTTGAAATCATACTTCTGCAACCACTCCGCTGGCGTTGCGCTGAATGCGCGGTTCACCACAAACAGAATGTGTGCGAAGAACAATACCATATATATGTGGTGCAAATAAGCAATAAGAGTGATCTTAGTGAGTGACCTCTTACATTGTTTGTGAAGCTAGTGAACAGTTGATAGTACTTGCTAATGGTGACGACGAGAGTGATCTCGTCGGGTGTGTTCGTGGCAATAACTGTTTGTAAAGTTACGTTAAGGTGTAAATTTCAGCTTCAAAAGGAGTCTCCGCGTCTCCGCTGGCTGCTATGACTTGTGAAAGCACACAACCCACTCTCAATACAATGGTCCAGTACGGTACATTTGTACTAGAATCATTCAAGGCTTCACAGAAAACAATTTCCGGAAAACAAATCCATGATGATCACTTGACTTAATTCAGGTCAAATCACAAGCGCAAATGCGTCGTGCGATATCGTGGTATATCTACAGAGAGGGTCGTAGTGCTTTACTAACATTCATGGCATCAGGGAGTTCAGCGCTAATTCACCTGCGCAGATACAACACAAATATGACAAACAAGGCAGGTTACCACAAGCCAAACCCAACTGATAGTATGCCAACAGCTGAGTTCACTACTGTATCACTCACTGCAAAGATCGCTGCTAGGCCTACTTCAATTTAAGCAAGCAGCACAACAGCCACTCACCTCTAACACGGCAATCATTTCATTTTTCATTTCATCCATTTGTTTTATTTGGGAAACAAGCACACACGAAAAAAAACAACAAATAAACAAGCAAACTCATGAATAGAAATACAATCAAAATTATATATGCATCTTCCCGGGATACCTAATATAACCAGGTAGTTTTCTAGTTAGGTCCCCCACTAGTCTAATGTTAAGATAATGCTATGTTAATGGGGTTTAAGGTTTGTACCATCAGAAATT
>JGI24022J15233_10007724_pt1 | contig 11898 bp, 9 predicted proteins | sample Ectturendosymbi2_FD_15233 | JGI IMG/M metagenome (IMG submission 15233)
GAACATTTTTGCAGGTGAGCCCCTGCGGCGGGTCTGTTACAAGCCCCGCCACGCGACAAGAGGGAGCCTATATATTGCTCTATTGCTTTTTGTTCTTGGACATGCTGGAAGATGTTTTTGGCCTTTTTTTAGCCACAAACCCGTTAAGGTAACCACCATTTATGCTCATGTGCCTTCAAGAAACTGATAATATCGAAACTGCACTAAATTCAAAGAAACAACAAAATTTATTTTACTTCGCCATAAAAAATCAGTCTTTACCAATTCGTCCCCATTGTAAATTTCCATATAGTCATAATCGCATCTGCGTTGACTTTCGATGCTCATGTTGATGAATGTCAGTGAGATTACCTGATGATATGAAACATAAATTGATCCTTCACACCTCAACGCGTTAAGTTCAAGGATTCTATTTGCACACGATTTCAGGACTGGGAATGCACAGAGTTGCGTTAATTCGGTTTCCTGCAAAAAATTGTGTTGTTTGATTCGACTGTCATTTTTTGTGGCATTTAATTTCTTGAAATTGATGTATACAAATCCGAATCATCGCACAGTCATTAAATTAGAGCCTTTTCGGCTTCATACTCGAAAACTTTATGCAAATCTTGAACTTTTAATTTCAGTTTTATGCAATGGAAGTGTGAACGAGCAAGAAAAGTTTGGGAATGCATTAATAAAAATTTAGTTCGTAAACATATAGTATGAACTGTAGGCGAAGGTTTTAATAAGTAAATACATTGAAACCAAGTCAACACCACAGAGATCTGATGAAAGCACAGAAACTGGTGCCAGGTATTCGCACGCAAGCTACTGAAAGGCAAATTTGTTTCAATACTTGGTTGTTGTGGTGTGGTTTGCAGGGATATTCTGTTTCAGATTATAGGGACACGGAACAGAAGTTAGCTTCTTGTGTAAGGTGATATAAGAAAATCATAAACCGCGAGTTGTTGAGACAAAATCGTGAAACTAAACGTCTGTATCAATTACATAGTCATACCTTATCTTCACTTGCGAGAATGGTAAAGTGGCAATGAAGGTTGTTTCCGTACAAACCCGGATAGTTCGGTGACGTCACTGTTCCATTATCTCTGGTAACAACCCCCGTTTCGCAAACTGAAACAAATTGTCGATGAGAAAAATATCATCAGCATTTGATTGAGTTTCCGATGCGGCCACTACGTTTTCGACGTCCTGAATTACCAGACTCATCAAGATTCCTGTTGATGATTATGTTGCTAACGGCCTGATGCAATAATGTGAGAAAAAATGCACTTACAAAATTCAAATATGAGTGATTTCGTTGTGCAGGAAACCCTTGGAAAAATTTTTTTTCTGACGGACGAAATGTTGCACGAAACGGAAATGCTCATTCTCAGGTGCTTATTAGAAACAATTGAATGAAGGAAATTTCAGTAGCGCACACCAAATGATATAAGAACAATTTTGGATGCTCAGAATCAATTTCTAAGCATTGGTATTGTTCAAAAGGAATTGAGGTTGGTTGAAAAAAACATGGTATATTTTTGTTGTGCAACAAACACTTGATGATTTCGATAAATTTCAAAAAGATCACTTTGTGATTTACTGCTTGCTATCATAATAATTTTAATGTCAGTGAAACCTGATTGGCTGCAGAAACACGATAAAATATCTTCTTACCACTGAACGTTGTTGTATTTGTTGATTCCAAATTCTTTGTCAGCACTACAAAAATTAGGAGAAAACAGTAAAAGGTAATTTTATAGATAGCTTCTTGTATTCATTTACTGCTAGAATGGCGTTTGAAACCTTCAAAAGAAGTCGAGCACCATGTGAAGAATAAGATGCATTTCAATCAGAATGTAACCAAAGTTAGAGTCAAAACAATTAATGACAGANANNTNTATATNGGTTTCGTGTGGAAATGATCAGAGCAGTAAACAATGTAATTCCACTTGAAGCATTTGAAATTAAGATTTAGAGAGAAAATTGCTCTAGGTGTNTTTCTCTTTTCCCCCTGGTTTGATCACCAAAGTTNTTTTGTTATTCTGAAATTCTTAATGTGGCCTTTGCTGAAAAATTGTTGCATATGGTTGTCTCGTCGAGAAAATTCTCTGATCTGATGCCGAGCTAGGCTGCTTATTATTAAATCACACATTCATGAACACATACAATTGAACCATTTCGTGAACAGATTGGAGTTTTCATTTGCTCGTGAAAGTATCCAAGTATCTGAACAAGGAATGGTTAAAATGGATTGATTTTGTTGGTTGTGAATCCTACGCAGGTAAATTGTTCCTGTTTTTCTCCTGTGCATGCGTTGCAAAGGAAGCCGGACCACCAGCTAGTGAAAGTATGCTGATAGTGAAGCAGATGTTTGTAAGCTATTCACTGCTTCGCAGTTGGAAACAGGCACATGTTTGGATAGGAATTAGAGCTGTTATTTGAATTAGAGCTTTCATTTTTTATTTTTTGACCGTGACGTAAGAGGCAAGAGAGAACTATCATCTGGTAGTTGTTGAAGACTATACCTCTACTAGAAGTTGCTGAAGTTTTTTAAACGGCAATTCTGTGTTCATGTCGGGCCTGACAGACTGACATTGTCTTCTATCTTGTTGACCCCTGTGGCACCGATGCACGGCCAAAGGAGAGCTCCCTTTAATGTTTATTATTTGTTTTGCGCGTTTTCTGCCCGAAAAGAGGGCCATTTTATTTTTGTGTGTTCTGTTATACGTTCATTTCACGAATGCACAAGTTTGAAACGGTGACTGTGCTTCGTGTTTGAAACTTGCCGGTAAGTGTTCTACGAACAGAATGTTATGAACCTCTGTAGCGGCGGAGTGGCGTAGCAGTGTCGCCTCGGCCGACGAAAAAAGTGCTGGTCGTTCCACCCCTCAAATTTGCTTACAAGAATATAATATGAACGAAGATCATCGTTTGTGCTTATTAAAGGCATGTGCAGCAATAAAACATTTTGAACGTCAGAATCAAACACACACAAATTGAAATGGGTCTTGTTTTTCATTCTCAATCATGGCTCTTGCTTTCTATGCTTCTGCGCGAATTTTCGTGTCATTACTGTTCCATTTTTTCTTTCTTTTACACATGCATGTATGGACCCGGGGTATTTCATTAATATTTTCTTCTCTGTCGGGTTTCAGTCTGCGCTATCCAGAGGATCAGACAAAGACACAAAAATATTTGTAGCGAAGGCGGCAGCGCCACACCTACTTTACAGAAGCAAAGGCTTATTCATGCTAATAAATCGTGTAGTATCCCCATCTTTAACTGCAGTTAAGTATATATACTGAATATAGAAAACTATAATTATAAATTCAAAAATCTATCCTCAACAAGGCAAAGAATGTTTCATTGCTCACATAACTTTCCAATAGCGGTTTATGTTTCCTAGTATAAATACATAAAAACTTTAAATGTTAACTCTGCCGCCACTGGCCCGGGGCCTTCTTACTTAAGGTTCGGAACCCATTTTGATCAAATTTGACATACAGGCTTAAAACCGGCTCTGGTTGAGTAGTGCTGGTTGCAGCCTCCATCGTGAACTTCAAATTTAGTTTAGCTGTTGAGTTTAATTTTTTCAAATTATTCGTTCGTAGGGTTATCACTCATCTTCGTTTGTTGCGTAGAAACGTCTGTTTCAAAAACTATATTACCAAACCCTGATACGTAGATCATCCCCTTTTTTGCTCAACACTGATTGCAACGTAAGCAACAACTTTATCCAGTACAGCTGTTAAGTTCTAAAACTAAAACTGTTTCGGCTAACGTCCCTTTTCAGACATTCCTTCGACACAATCATATCAAAACATGTTGTTTGTCTATGTCTAATCCTCAAAGAGTTAACCCAAGGGTTAAATTGTTTTTCTGACTATGTTTCATCGCCTCTAATTTATCAAAGTGAGATCAACAAGTTTTGAAAGCTTTTCTTGTTGAAATGACTTTCCTGTGACTGCAAATGATAAGGGTACTCTTTTACATAGGACTCAAACCTACTACGAAACTCACATTGTCTATTGGCTGGAAGTAATTTATTATATTTGCAGTTTAAGTATATGTTTTTTCAGCTCTAATTTGTCTACGCAAACGCACCAACTACACCATCTCGCGTCAATAACATCATTGTCTATCACCATTACGTCATACGGAATAACATCAGTTTTACTGAAACTGTACAACTTTACATATGCAGAATTCTTCACTTCAACCGCAAAAATGTTATGTTGGCAAGCCGATTTAATGATTAGGCAATAACTTGTGCCACTTGTTCATTGAAAATCTCGCACTGAACATTAAAAAATGTGATGACATATGCCGAGAAATGTTCGTTGCCAATTACGATAGGTGTCATGTGACGTAATGATCTGCCGTTGAGGCGTTGCTGAGGATCGAACTATAAGAAAAAAGATTTAGGTAGCTTGAAAATTTACAGTGCCATGATTTCATGAAGGGCCTTTTGTATCAGATTTTGAGTGGTTGGAATATATAGACCTCGAACTACCGGACCAGTAATGGTTGCTTGCCTTAGGTCGAATGTCTTCTCTGTTCTTTTTTAGCAGGACTCTTGACTGGGGTGGAGGTAATGGCTTTGGCTCGGTAGGAAGGTGTAGGGACGAAGGGACAATTTTCTCCGAAGTAAGTATGTTAAAGAGCCCTGATTTCAAGATAAACGCAGGGGAACTTCAGCAACCTGGATTTGACCCATAATTTTGAGTATACATTTCATCAATTTGGTCACTCCACAAAAACATTTCCCAGTTTTTTAGGCTACCAGTCTAAGGCCTCTCAAAACACAATCTGAAAAGAGTTAAAACTACTTTAAAATAATTTAATCAACCACTTGCCACTCCCCAGAATGTTCCGCCCGGGGACCAGAGCCACAGCACCCTTTTGGCACGCCTCTGAACGGGGTTAAGCTTAGGGCCCGTTTTACTACAAAATAACTTAATATTACTGCAAACGTGTTCATCATAACACATGCAAATTTTTGAGAAGGTGGTTGTTTTAGCAAAGGCAAGTAAGCTACCCTCGACCACTGAAGACTTGCCACACAATTCTAAATGGACCGTTGTAGCCAGTTTATGATAGATAAATTATTTTTTCAGCTAACAATCACCAAGCACCACTTCATTTATCTCTCTACTCTTTGGATTTTCAACGAGTGACGCCTACTGACAATAAATTTTCCCAGGTTGTAGTTCCACTGGTTTGAAAAAGATTGCGGTTTCTAAGAAATCTTGTTTTGTTACTTACAGTTTATCCATGTTTCAAACGATGATACTCGAGTGTAGACACCCGGATAAGAGGCCAAACCACAACCATTCCCGTACGAGGTTATGCCCACCACAAACCATGTGCTTTCATTGACAAGCATTACTAAAGGTCCACCTGAATCACCCTGAAATATCAGAAAATGAACATTGATTTGAAAAAAGGATGAAACCTCACAGGTGATGCATGTTGCAGCGCCAGCCTTAATTGCTAGCTGTGGTGGTATAGCATTCAGTGCTTGAACGTGCACGCAACAATCTTTCGCCTAATCTGATACCTTAGAATTTCCACATACCAGCAGGGCTGCACCCTCGTATTACCTACAGCAACTGCTACGGAACAGACGTTGGTCAGCGTAAATTTTGTTATTCAAGCGGCAAATTTCAACAGCGATTGATCGTTGAATGCAGTTTCTGAAAAAGCAGCAGAAACCAACTAAGCATTCTACCAGGCGCAGTTATACTGAGCAAACGTACCTCACTGTCAACAACCAAGCACGCCACAACAATTAACAACGAGAATTGCAGGCAACTGCGATTTTCTCTGTGTCAGTTGAACACGAACTCGAAAACACCACAGCTAACCGTACTTAACGCTGTAAATCTGCGCTAAGTATTCAATAACAATATTAATGAAAGGAACATAACGTATTCACTCAATTGTATGCTGTGGCTTATACTCTTTTTCCCATCATTTCGTGCGACTTGAATTAAAGTTTGTCAGAAAGCTCGCCGTCTCCAAAGCCAGAAATATCACTTATCCGAAATACTGTAGACTGAGCATCGGTTTTATTGCACGCTACACAAGGCAACCGGAAAAACAAATACTTTAATCAGATTTGTTCGCAAGATTATGAAAGCGCCCAAACCAGGTCAAAAATTCCGCCGATCTGGAATGGGTAATCATGGGAAAGGTAGATGCCAGGAAGAACGGCACTATCTATCATTTGCTGACAACTAGTTAAACGGCACTGGAATGAAGCAAACTCTTTTGAATCTAGAAAGAGCGATCATTAAATTCGGTGACCGGGTGAAACAGAGGGTGCAGCGGTTGAAACATAAGTTAAATCCATTCGTCGCTGAGCGCCTTTAACAGCGCTTTGAAACAATATTAACAATAAAGACGTTTGCCATCATATACAACTATTTGTACATGTGCCAGCATTCGGTATGCAAAACGCTGTTTGCGGTAAATCGTAGGAAGTGCTTCTTCTTTTGCTAGATACATATGGTGGTTGCATTCAATCATTTGAAATAATTGAAGTCAAATATTGTAATTAACATGGAAAAGGCTTCAATTTAACAATATTGTAAATGTTTTTAACCTGAATATTTTGGAAGTCACAATCTAGTGTTTCTCATTATAGAAAGGGTGGAGGACATTTATTAACATTTCATGTAATTATTTATTGTAGATTCATTCACTTGAATGGTGCATATCATGTCGCTGTAGATGCAAATTGCATCAAAGTAGCAAAAAGGTTGACATAATTTAATTTCGAACATGAAGCATCGATGCTATAAATTTCGAAGTATTTTATGCAGTATCGGGAACAACTGTTAAATGTATTATATTAAAGTTTAAACAAAAATGTTAGGGTTGTCGTTACATGGTTCGTGTGATGTTGGGTAGTTCGTTGGAGCCATAAACTTTTTCAGCAGTCAATTGGCTTTGTGATGGCGTGAGGTTGTAACTTTTCTATTAGCATCTAAAAGATATTTCAAATGATAGGACACAGAGAGAAATAATTTCTGTAGTGATTCTCCGTGATGTGTGTGCAATATGCAAATACTAGAAAATTAAATATTTTTTCAAAAACATATTCCAATACAAGAAAAACATTTGTTGTTTTCAAGTAAATCAGAACAACTACAAATAATGGACGTACTTCACATAGAAGATTAATGGAATAGTTACATTTCTGAATTAGGTATTAAACTAATTTTGAATTAAAATGACCGAGTGGTTGGACCCATATAGGTAATACCTCTTTTAAAAATGTTTTCGAACCTCCGTTACGGTGTTTTATTGTTCAAATAGACGAATTCGTTTGAACAAAGTAATACATAAGATTGGATCTTTGTTCCTTTTGAACTACGCTTCCTATCTAATTCCCAATAAGTTAGACTTATTCTGCAACACTGAAAATCACTTGCCTGGCAACTGTCCACTCCACCTGATGTAATGTCTCCAGCGCATATTTGTGACTTGTAGATAGTACCGTATCGAGCATTGCAATCAGTGTTGTTAACTACAGGCAAACGCACTTGTTGCAACGATGTTGGTTCGTCCCCATCAGATTCTGAAAATACGTTTAGTACGAAGCTTTCAATCGCGAATTGCGTTTATTACGGATTATGTAACATATGGTTATTTTTCTTGAACTTTAAACCGATGTCAGTAGTATTTTCTAAGAAGACGTCCAACAGCAATGAGCATTTTGATGTGAAACAGTACATGGGAACGTCGTTTGATGATATTATTATTCTAATGGTGTACATTTAAAGGTACATGATCAGTTAGAAATATTAGGGTAAATTCTTTTTATATGCGCTTCATCCTTGAACTTTTATATATTGGATAAACCATTTATGCTCTACTTTTAACCGTTTGATACAATACAAGGTAGGCATTAACCCTTCTGCGGGACCTAAAGAGGTAAGCCATTTTTGGCGCAATATGTTTTTTGCAAACACAACTGGCTGTTTAAAACTTTGGTATTCCTGGGGAAAGTCATCAAACTTGAAATTTCAAATTTGGGTTGCAATGTCATAACACTCTACTTTAGCAAAAACGATCTGCTAAAAACTGTCAAAATTTTTTAAATAGATTTAAATTAAAATGATTTGTTTATATATCTTTGTTACTCTATAAAAAAGTTTCATCTTTATCATTGCTTCCTTTCATCAAAAGAGATCCTTTTGATGCAAATTATCCAAAACGTATTTACGCTATCATCGTTTGTTTTCCGAATAGAATTGAATTTGGTACGGTTTTGAACGTCAATATTCGGCTCCAAACGTACTCAGGCAATTTTTCGTACTTATAAAGTGACCTCTTGAGACGTGGCAGGTGCACATTGGAAGTAAATGAGTGCTTCAGATGCTTTCATTCCTTTGTATAAACTAACTCAAACATGTATATATTGTAGAAAATGTTCTCCTGATGATGAAAGCGCTATGAATTCGCTGCTCGTCTCTGAAAATGCAGATGATGTTTTAACGTTGAGTTGAAAAAGCTGTTGCAAGCATAGATTACCTAGTGTTCCCCATCCAGTAGCGATGACTGTGTCCGCGGGAGTAGTAGGAAAGTTTTCAGGTGGAATGCAAACCGGACCGACGATGGAATTGAAGATTAATGGTGTAGCCAATTTTAGAAGGGCGATATCGAAGACAGCACTGGAACTGCAAGGTGAAACCAAACATTTGAACGCTTTCTTATTTTAAGATTTATTCTCAGATTTGATGAACTAAAAATAACTTAGATCGTTCTGCTGAAACAATGTCGTTTTTCAAGTTCCAATGATATCATTCGTGAATACATCACGTTTAGATGGTAGACGTGGGTTGTAAAGCTATCTGAAAGATTTTCCAAACGTTTGTAAGGAGCATGGAATACAAATACGTAAAATTGGTGCATTACATTTTTATGCACAACCAGTTTCTCTGTCCCATTGCAAGAACGTTATGCACAGTTAAATCGTAAGTACCGACCGAAAACCGCCACGTTGTACAAGGCTTCGTACGGCGTCAAAAAAACATATTTACATTTTTGGTGTTATCTTCGCTTTTCGTGCTTCATTACGCAACAGAAATTTCCCTGACAAACTTAAACAGTTCGATACTTTGAACAGTTCGATTCATATGTAGAACAAAACATCGAGATAAAAAAAATAAAAGTGTTTGCTCAACTGGGGTAAAATTATTTTAAAAACCACACCGACGATTCAGCCCACTAACAGCAGCCTTTCATCAGGGCGAATGGCTGCGAGAATTGGAGAGCAATAGAATTCATAGAAACGCGCGTGATTGCAAGACGTAGTGATAACACTGATAACAGTTTTCAATAGCGATTAATCATTAAACACAAAGTGAACTTTAATCAACGTAAATGCAAATGAACATACTAAAGAATCATACACAAAGTAGATGAAACCAAGGTGGCGTTACCAGCTCATATAACAGACAAGTAAATGGTCAAGCAACGTAGACGAAACACGCAATAAATCTGATGAGGCCACCATGTGCTTGCGATAACAGAAGAGAAATAAATGAACTAGCAACTTGTAACACTAACAACGTTGAAAAGGCAAGGTAGATACCCGAGGGTAGATTGTGAAATGAAACATCAACAATGAAAACCAACTGCATGCCGAACCAAAAAAGAAGCAAAAGTATGCTATCTGATATTCTTTAAATTATGGCCAAACGTCGCTGGGTTTATTGTGATAAAAGGTCGGCACGTTTTTCATTTATGACGTTCGGTGTGGAACTAGTGAAAAACGATTCAATAAATCGTCTTTTTGGAAGACCATTGCCAAACGCAACAATCTGAATTTGTGACCAGTTTATGCAGTGTTCCAACTCTCATGCATATTCAGCAAACGCACTTTGTCAGGATGAAAATCTTTTATATATAGTTGATATGTTCTTTTTTGCGAATGAAAAAAGAACGTTTCGTCAACTGGTTAGTTTTGGAGAAAAACGGTGCGATACATTAAGCATTAATTCAAGGCCTATTTGTGATTCAGAGTTTTCACGGACCTTTGATCCTGACCACAGGAAAAAATGTACAAAATGGCCTTTCCCTATAACGACATTTACAAGCAACATTGTTAGGTGTGAAATGTTTTCGTAGTTTCAGCTGTAACAGTATACTCTCATCATTCAGTCTGTTTCTGAGTTTTGTGACAAATTGTCCTGTGCCTCAGAAAGACCTCTCTGGTTCCACAGATGTGGGCTTGTTTATTAATAAGGAATCTTTACAGTTTTTCAAGGCTAGCTGACCTCTTTTTTTTGCCTCAAGTCTCTTTTCTCTTTCAACAATTGGTGGTCGAATTCGTGTGTGCAGTTAAAACGCTGTTTGTGGAACTATCAAAATCCACGTTACCTTGTTTTGCACCACGTACAAAATCGGGAAAAATTATCCCATTGCGAAACATTTCGTAAAATTCTTAACAATTAAAAGTTATATGTTAGCTGCAAGTTTTCGATAAAAAAATTCTGAAGATTCGGCTCTATCTCCTTTGAGGAGAGCAAACAGAAACGTTTTCATTTATATCGTCGATAGCAAACAATAATTGTCTTTGAAAACAAACAAATGATGCTAACATGGGGGAAGTACTTTTAACGCTTAACGGAATGATCAGACTCAAAGTAAATTTGAGACAATTGTGTAAATCATATTAGCTTTATGTTATTTAATTTTTTCTGCCTTAATTTTGTTCATTATTAAAGGCTTACATGGAAAAACAGACATTTCTTTGCCTTGTTTTCCGTTCAGCATCGCAATTTTTGTTTGAATAAGGAGGTATATAACTATATAAGTTGAAAATGTACCTTACATAGGAAGAGTGGATAACTATTTGACTGACAACGGACGACTGATTGGCTCTTCCAGAAATAAAGTGCTTGCCTGCGTCCACTTGCACAGTGCCGGAACTGCATGAAAAATCATAAAATTATTTTCACCTTCAGTTACAAAACGCATTACTGTAATAGTCGATGCAAAGGAGTAAGATTACTGCAGCAACGTATTCTTCCTAGAAAACTGTTGCCTTTTAGGTCATGAAGCCCAATCGTTTATGACTTATCAAGATTTTTGTAAATACGTGATGATATGAGTTTTCCATGTGCACAAGTTTTTGCTAATGCTAAACGGGTCTTTGCACCAATGCATGCAGAAATCTAACACCGATATAGAAATCATGGCATGAAAACACACATTTTTTAAATGCAAAAAGTTTTGGCATTCCAAATTACTTTCATGGCAGTACTCAAACTTGTTTTGATTTGGAGTGACGCTAATAGCAATAGTTGTAAATTGTTGTTGCAAACAACTCAATATTAGAAATTTGTGAGTTTTTGTTTTGAACCAATTGCATAGAAACGAATATTTCAACAAGGACAAAGATTTCTTCACGAAATTTCAGAACAACACGATTTCCTTCATTCATTAAAAATGAAATTTTACATCAAATAATATAAATTCTTTTCACATTGCGTCACAACTAGAAACTCACACTGACACTTTGTCATCAACGCAATGAGCTGCTGTAAGAATCCACTCGCTTGAAATTATGGAGCCACCGCAGTAAGGTTTCGATTCTCCTGCTGTAGTGATTCCAACTTGCCACGGATAGGATCCTGGAACAGCTTCGTTTCCGCCCACGATCCTGTGATCCTTTAAAAAAAAGCTAAAATATGTGCTTTAATCAAAATACGGCGCAATAGAGGACAATGGACAATGGTTTATTGCTTCATGTGACTCAGCCAACAAACAGGAGCACCACAAGAAGCCACTGCACTAAGCAAGCCAACCACAATAGTGAACATTAGAGCAAATGAAAATGCAATGACGCAATGGTTGATCAGTGTAAACAAAGAGGGGTGCTGTGTCATATAGGAT
>JGI24022J15233_10007725_pt1 | contig 11898 bp, 9 predicted proteins | sample Ectturendosymbi2_FD_15233 | JGI IMG/M metagenome (IMG submission 15233)
CGACGGTTCTGATCGACAAGTGATCTTCAGAAGAGAAGTCCCCAACGGTGAAGGGTTAGCGGTGGAATGGGTGACGCGGAAACTCTACTGGGTGGGTTGACTGCAGTGAAATAAACGTTATTGTAGTTCGTCGTTACATACTTTCCACAAATCTTGATGGTGCGAAAAGTAAAAGCCAATGAAGTGGTACCCGTGCGATTTTTAATCGAACCCGTTGGACCGCATATGTGCCAAACGACGTCTGAAGATATACTTACTTGGAGCAGAACCCTTCTCTCAAAGATAAATAGGCCGTAACTTCACATAAGGGTATTTTCAGGTGGATGCTAACTTGGACGCCATGTTCGTTTCTGAGCTGAACGGCACCAACCGACGAACACTCATCAAAGGCTGCATTGATACGAACCGTACATACTGCTTCGGACAGCCTAGAGCTGTTGTTGTTCATCCCAAGCGAGGGTTTGTCAATCTATATTGTGTAAACTTTAAACGAAGCTCGCTTTAACTATTTTTTAACCACAAACCAGGGTGTTTAAATTGAGACTCCATGTGACACCGTTGGTGAGACAGATGTTTAATTTTTTGTCAGCTTCCATTGTGCATCCCCGTTTAGAATTGTGGTTCCTAACAAAGGTATTTTGGTTCAGTTTTACTGCAATTTCGGAAACTGGGATTATGACATAAACTTGTGGGAAATTCTAATAAAAACATTCTTTTCAAAGGCTTGCTTTTCTAAACTATGTTCTTTCAAGTTCATCTAAACGTGTTTGGAATTAAAGTGATTTTGTATATGGCCAGTCATATTACTGCACTTTTTGCTGAATAGTTTAATTCAGTAAACCCTCGCGGTTAGTCATCACAATCTATGTGAAACTAGTGAATAAGTAAACATAAGCATCTGAAAATAACTGAGTGGTTCCGATCCAGCATTTTTTCTCGAACAAAAATTACTATGCTGCTTGATAGTTGGGGTAAAAAAAGCTAAAAGTACCGTATTTTATTATAAAAAACACAACTTAAGTTTCAAATGCCAAGGATGCGCCAAACGCTGCTGTCACTAGCATGAGTGTGCCATCATTAAAAAAGCTGGGGCCAATTGTTTAACAGCATCAGGCAAACTGATTTCAAACTATTTTGTGTTGCCTGCTTCAAAGAGTGTCCGTTTCCTCTGATGTGATTTAAATATTATTTTTATGTAGAGTAAAGTGTTGAAAGTGTGCTCGATGCTGGTTTCCTTCGCTGAGTTTTGCAATCTGCTTCTTTAGAGCTGTTTTCTGGACGGACTATGCTGTGAATCCATATATTGCTGTGGCTGGCTTGGACGGAACAGCAGCTACGCCCATAGTGACAGATCGCATTGGTTGGCCGAACGCCCTGACCGTTGATTACGTCACAGACAGACTGTACTGGGCTGACGCTCACGTGAAATCCATCGAGTGAGTGCAAATTTTGCGTCGTATTCTGCAAGCACGTTGCTATTGTTTTGAAAGGACTTTTTCAAAATATTTCAGTTGGTGTGATTACTTTCAGGACTGCCCAGCATTATGCGTCCCCATGCAAAACAGTTCAGGGGGCGCTATAATACGGCGGTCACGATAAAAAACACAAAATGCAGATACTCGATAATTTGACGTGGTGTTAACGTACATAGTCAACACAGAATAACGAAAGAGGCCTGTGCTGTTAAGATTCCTGACATGTATCTACCTGTTCGCAGTGAAGTCCTATCTACATCGCCCTTAACATCGCTCGTGATTTTTTCAAAAGATTCATGGACTTAAATGGATTGCATCGACACGAAGTGACGTTTGCAGATCACCCTCCACCATTTCCTTTCGCTATGACGTTTTTTGAGAGCTACATGTACTGGACGGATTGGAACACTCTGTCACTCTACAAGGTACACCTCAGATGCAGAGCGGCTTTCAAGTTAACTGGATCCCTTGCAGATAACGACTAAATTCATGTAGGCGTATTGTACAGTATCTGATGCGAGCAGTTTCACGAATTTATCGCACTAAGTGAATCGACGTGATTTTCGTGTGCCATAGGAAATGTCGCGCCCGTACCGCTTACCTTAGCCAACAAGCGAATGTCCAGGTTTACTTTAAAATCATGAACTAAATTGTTTGCTTTCTGTCTTGCACGCGATGGCTGCAACAAACTATTGCTCGATTATCGCACACGACGTAGCACCAACTTGCCTCAAGTTTTCATGTATTTTTGCCACTGCAAATGTCAATGTGTGGTGACGGAAAATGGACCGCCGATGATTGTTTTTGTGTTTACATTGTGGTTATAGTCAAACGTTATGCACTAAGCTTGATGATATAGTGACGGTCACACCAATGTTAGCTCCGCTGAAATTGCGATTAGTTCTAAAGACGCAAGGATATGTTGTACAAACACGATAGCGCGACCAGCTGCAACTGTTACCAGCGGCATTGCTTACAGCAGCGCTATAAGCGTTGCAAAGTTGCTGCATTGATATTCGCTTACGTATCGAGGTATAAATAATTTGCGTACACCATTCTCAAAAAAATATAACCTCAGTTGGAGACTTGTTGTTACAGTGCAACAAACATAAATTGATGACCGTGCTTTTCGCAGTTATGCATTGATGCAAGATGCTGCTTTTTCGCGGTTGATAAGACAGTAACAAGGAAATAAATTTGTTAATGATAGTGATTGTATTGTTTTTACTGTTGACATTTCGACTTCGAAACAACTCCCTAACGCAAAATAGACGAGAGAAGGCAGAGTAAGTTGGCTTTTTGTATGCATAGAGTGAATCACTATATAGCTTTGCGTGTATGCCTTCTGTGTTCAAGCGAGGTGTTAACGTAAGAAGTATGCGGGTTTGTTTAATCTTACGCTTAGCCACCCCTATAAAGTTGCACTCCCCAGGTTCGTGTAGAAAGCTATGTTCTAAGCACATAACCGCGTGTTGTTAAAAGTACAAATGCTTAAGTTTCAAGTATAAATAACCTTTTCAGTTATGGGTCCCACTGCATGGACTGCCATAACCATATTTATGGAAGTATTGTAAAGGTTTTTGTATCAACTTAAAGGTTCATTTTTGCATGCGCCGCTTAAGATGTTTGTCATAAACCATATTACTCCGATGTACTTTTCGAACAGGCCCATGCTTTGGATGGTTCTAACTATGAACTTCTCGTCAACACAACGCACAGACCATACGATGTTCACGTGGTCCACCCGTACCGACAAGACACTTCCAGTAAGAGGCGTAGTATACATTTGCCAATAGGGGGGTGCACACTCGCACTGATTGCGTACTTATCTTACATTAGAAACATCCGAAATAATGGAAAATGTGTTTTGAAAATGCTGAAGAATAGACTTTTTCATAATCTTGAATCTTTTGCTATCGAAATAAGGTTATATTTTGCTCGCAGTTATGATTCTACGTCCAACTTAAACTACGTCTTTTTCCATCCGTCATTGCGTGCTGCCGTTGCAGTAGGCTTTTTTCAGTTGCAAGCTTTTGCTTTGCAGTACCTAACCCTTGTGCGATAGACAACGGAGGCTGCTCTCATCTCTGCTTGATACGTCCCGGTGGCAGTGGCCGCAGTTGTCTGTGCCCTGACCATTTCGAAAATATCGGCGCTGGTTTTAATCCTGGCAGGTAAGGAACGAATGCACGTGTATCGCAAAATAGAACCGACGAAGAGGTATTTGAAGCGGAGATGAAGTAATTGCGAAACTTACGAACGTGATTGTGGGTGACGTTTAGAAGCGTCACCACGTAAAACTCAAAGTTATTTTATAGCTTGACGTTGCAGTTTTTTGCTGCATCAGTGAAATATTACGGTGCTTAAAACTTATACACGCAAATGTAGATGCGTCCCAGCGTGCACGTCGGCTCAATACCGCTGTGACTCGGAGGAACGGTGCATTCCTATTTACTGGCAATGTGATGGCGAGAAAGACTGTGAAGATGGAAGCGATGAACCTGACACATGTCGTGAGTTGGTTCGGTTTACTTCACTTTTCCTTGCCTTGATTCAGTAGCGTAGAGCCAGCCGTAAATCAGCTGTAAACTCGTAGAAAACGTTCAGATACGCAAGCAAGGACGGACTGCAAAACGGACAGTGGTCCGTCAAGTTCTGTACCAGCATGAAACCTATTTATTTCAAGCTCAGCAAAGAAGCAGTCAATTGCAAGCCTGTTTCTGTCAAGCTTACATAGCTTATAATTTTGCATGCATTTCCACACGCACTTAACGAAAAGTAATGACACTGCGAAAACCCGGCTCTGCTTTGTCTTCCGTTGTCAGGATTTTTCCAACCAGACCGAACCGCCGTTTTTGGAAATGTTTATATTAAAAATCTTGTTGCTGAGAATTATGGCAGAACTCGTGAAGCCCGTGCCCTCACTGTGCTCAAGCGTTTTCCCGAGGCCCGTGTTTTGCAACGCTTTGCTTGTTTCCTTCCAGCGCCGCGAACTTGCGACCTCGGCTACTTCCAGTGCCTCAACCATCAATGCGTTCTGCCAGAGTACATGTGCGATGGAGACGACGATTGCGGCGACGGAAGCGACGAACAAAACTGCGGTAAGTGTCACATTTCCATGTACATCTGGTAGAGAATGGTTTTGCTATTTGTACAGCTTTTTTCAGGAAGTTTCTTGTATATGTTGAACGCAAGTTACACTGCGCAGTCAACCTGACGCGTCGCAGTGGAGTACGTGCTGTTATTGGCTGTTGCGCAGAGTAGATCTCGAGCGATGTCACAAGTCTGCGTTAGGCAGTGCAGCATGCAGGACGAAAGTACATACCTAGACTATTAGATGAATATTTGGGCGAAGGTGACTGGATTTTGCAAGGTGTTTGATAATATACGGTTTGCTGCAGTTTGTAGGAAGTGCAAGTGGAACGATCTTGCATTTTGTCGAAACCTAGTGCAACACTGAAATGCAGTGATCTTCAATTTTTTGTCTCATTTTTACGGATGATTCGTTATTGTTTGAATTTTGCGATTACTTTCAACTTATGTTTTGTACTTTATGTCGTTGAGGATCTGTTGTAACGAAAAAAACATTTTTGTGCTAACCAACGTAAAACATAATGTCACAGTCTTTTCGCTTGGTTTTTGAAATTTTGTTTTTGAGCAAAAGATTTGCTGACAACGTTTACTATTACAAAAATGGAAAAAACCTAAATAATTTGTCCAATTCCTCTGTGTGCGCATTTTGTTTGCAGCAACTGGAAGCGATATCTAACTTGGGAAAAAATTGGAGTTCTGTAGCAGAAGCGTAGCAAACAAATGTACTTGTTGTTTTTACAGTATTTCATCAAGTAAAGCAGTTACGACAAAACTTTTCTACCTCAAGAATCGCTCTCAATGTCAAAGTATACTTCTTTATAATCAAAGCTGCCACGTGAAGGCTAGGCTTAGTTTTTGTAAACTTTGGTTGTTGCATATGAAGTATTTCGCTGAGCCCATTTTCCCCAGACGATTACGCGTGCTTGCCAAGTCAGTTCAAGTGTAAAAACGGAAATTGCAAAAATTCGAACCAAGTCTGCGACGGAAATGACGACTGTGGAGATGGAAGTGACGAAGAGGAAGACATGTGCCAGTAAGGATGAAAGTTCCAGTTTGTTAATCACTATTTACTTAAAACGCCCTTTATTTGCGTTTTCGTGTCTGTGCTTTTGTAAAACCCTAAAATGAGTCGTTCAGTTGTGCGATTTACCTTCTGTAGAAAAGCGTGGCGTTTACATCGTGTGCACGATGAAAATAATTTCAGTAAAAAACGCCATTTGTGGTATGCTTTAACACAGAGTTTCCCAACCTTTTCACGATCTCGTACCACTTGGGCACCCCGTATTGTCAATGCGTACCACTTCTTCCAGAACAACTAATTTGATCGAATCTTAGTTTATTCAGAAGAATAATATACATTAAAATAACAGTAAAAGACCACAACTAAATTTAATGAGATATTTGTTTTTGTTTACCTTCTACCAATTGGTCGATGCGTGACGTACATTTGCTAACTAACGAAAGCAAGGGCGTACGCAACGGGGGGATTGGGGTTAACCACCCCCCTTCAGCTTGATATTTTACAAAAACTTTATTGCCTGCGCGAAGGAGATTAATTGTTTTCGCGTACTTTTTGCTTGTTAATTTGTCGATTTATTGCAAATACCACGGAATGAATTTGCATGCAAATTTCAAGGAACATTGTAAATGGGCCAAAATGTAATGATTAAGTTTCGGTAGGAATCTGCGTCATCGTCTGCGTCCAGAATACATCTCACCACTTCTTGCAGACCTTTCGTCCACTGCGCATGTTTCAGATTGTGTTCCGCGATAGTTCACTTTATCCGGAACAATTGTCTTTATTTTGTCTGCTAAGGCTGATCAGCCCAAACGTTGACTACATTACCAATTTCTGTAGCATGATAGAACTGTTGCACGAGCTCAAAAAGAGCAATTGTTAACCTAGAAGCATTCAGACATTTGATAATATGTTTCAGCAGGGAAAAAGGAAAACAAAAAATTTGCGGGATATCTATACATAACATAAATCGAAAGTTTGTTTGCGTACTTTATGCGCACTCTCAGTTCTTTTGCAGTTTAGCAGGATTCGATTTTGCAAACTGGGGTGTGCGTCAGACATCCCAGTCAGAACCGTCGCCAGAAAGTTTTCCATAGGGGAAGTTTGCGTTTGTGCGGGGGGGCTTGATATTCTAAAAATTGACAATAACTCCACTGATTTATAGTGTTTCACGTTTCAATTTGGAGGGGCTTGGAGCTTTGTTTGGGGGGCTAAGCCCACCAAAGCCTCCCCGTGGCGACGGGACTGAGCCCATCGCAGTCGCACTATGCTCCACTGCTCTTATTCGAGGAGATATTAATGCAGCCTCATTTTGCAGTGGTAAATTGCTCTGACGCAGTGATGAGTGTCTTTTACTCCACTGTTTTAACGCGCTGCCTGATATTTTTGCAGTTATGCACTGCTGTGTCGTAGCGTTGAGTTTATTTTCCTCCGATATTCCTACCTAGAGAGCTGATAGTTCATATTCAGTGCCATCACACATAAATTAAGGGGAATGTGTGTAGAAGAATATGCATATTATCTCAACAAACTTCGCCAAAACGTTGGTTTGGAAACATGAATATGACGTCGAATTATGACGTCACAAACACCGCACACGAAATAGAAATGGCCACCATATGCCGCTGATAGAAACCCACCCCATGAAAATTTTCTGCGTACGCCACTGATCGAAACTCATATTGTTACGATACAAGAGGTATAGCAGGCTACAGGAAAATTTATTCATTTAGAAACAAAGCCTGATAGGTAAACTAGAAAGCCTTATATAGGTTTTTGTCAAAAAACAGGAAGTTACTCGCGTACCACCTGGGAGACCTTCGCGTACCACCAGTGGTACGCGTACCACAGATTGGGAACCCCTGCTTTAACAGATACCACAATGTGGCCTGGTCAAAATCACGGAGAAGCGTTCATAGTTTGTGAGAATCAAAAACGCCCACAGTTATGTTAATAACGTTGGATTTCAAGGTTTTCAGTGAAAAATAAGTTTGTCGACTGTCGTGCGTGTTTCATCAGAGCCCGCACCTGTCCCCCCGGCAATTTCCAATGCGACAATCGGCGTTGTATTCCGTCGAACTGGTATTGTGACGTCGATGACGACTGCGGTGACGGCTCTGACGAACCGAAAGAAATTTGCTGTACGTTTCACAGTGATGGTGTTAATCTGTTACTAACAAAACAACAAAACTAGTAATTGTTTGTAAACAATAACTCTTCCTCAGCAAAAGTCAGTCTACATGGCGTTTAAAAGCGTACATACTTAACTAATACAGTAGGCATTTTCAGATGTTATTTAAATTTAACATGATTAAAAATGAAGTGTTCTGCTGTAGACAAAAACTTCTGCGTTAAAAGTTTCAATTTCTTTGCCGTTTAGTTTTACGTTGGAACTTGCTCCCTAGTGTAAGCTATTTTACAAGTTTGGAATAATCGCGTTGGCAAGAACTGTTTGAAACATTGTCACAGTCTTTGGAAGCATGTATTAGCTAAACATTTGCTGAATTTGATCTGCACACAGCGCACTTTCTTTCTTGTGCAGTACAGCGACAATGCGACGCTGACACAGAGTTCTCTTGCAAGACCAGCTACAGGTATAACATATCTGATTGCTCCTGGCAAGTTGAAAAAAAAATTGCTTTTTTCTCTCTAAATTGATCCATTGTTATATTACTCATCATTCGTTTTTTGCTCACTTTGGTGAACGTTTTCTACGTGAGTTGACATGAACATCTTCACGATTGCAACTGCCGATAAATCGATTGTCGTATTTTGCAGATGTATTCCAACATGGGCGTTATGCGACGGCTACAACGATTGCTATGACAACAGCGACGAAGATGCGTGTCCGGAAATGACGTGCCACCCGTAAGCTTTTGTTTTACTTTGCCTTCGCTTCAAATTTAACTAGTTTTTGAAACGCCAATACACAACCATAATTCGCTCACCCTAAGAAGTTTTTTTGTTTGATGACACTTAAGTATTGATTTGCACTTAGTCTCATTTTCTTGTTTAGTGTAAACATCCTTACTGCCGAAACCCAAGCACAGTAGGCTTTGGTTTGCCAATGAGAGCAGACTCATTCCGTAAGGCTAAAATGATAAAAAAGTCATTATCCTTGTAGCTGGAACGTTTGTACATCACGCGTTGCAAATATCTATCTCACTATAAAAGCACGATTGTGTTGTCGCAACGGTGTGACAAATTAATGTGCAGCACTGGCGATTTCCGATGCAACAACCACAACTGCATACCTCTGCGATGGAAATGCAACGGTTGGGACGACTGCGGTGATAACTCTGATGAGGAGAATTGTGCTCCTCGAGCCTGCACTGAGAGCGAGTTCAGATGCCAGAATCAAAGGCAGGTTTCAACATTACTTGACAATTTTCGGCCGGTGGGTCTATTGCTTTCAAAAAATATTCGACAAAAGCTTAGTTGGAGAGGAGCGGCTTTCCTGTCGCTTTGGCGATGATGTTTAGAAATGCTATTTTGTGAGTAGAGTGATGCATATAACTTCACATAGTTTATTACAATTGCTGTTTTAAAGCAATCAGAAGCGCTGATTTCTCTTCTTACGTCTTGTATGTATTAGCAGTCATTCATATGCTGCTGACATTGGATGGATCATACGAAAGCAAAGTTTTATGAGTGGATCTTCGGCAAAATTTCGACGTGTTTTATTAGAGACAACATAAAATCAACGGAACAAATGCTGCCATCCCATACTTCAGGGTAATCGTGTGTCGTTTACAAATCCAGGTGCATTCCAAGTTCATGGTATTGCAATCAGCAAGACAACTGCGGCGATGGCTCAGACGAAATAGGTTGCCCAGCCTATTCATGTGCGCCAGGCAAGGGGTTAAATATTTGCCTTTGTCGATTAGAGTAATGGTTATGTCAGTTCCAGCTAAAGAGCATGCGGTGGAGCTAAAAATTTAGTTGCTTTTTTCTGTGAGAATATGAAATGTTGCGGTGTTCCTTGCTTTACATAAATATGTTATGACTGTGAATATTTTTATGAGAACAACTGCGAAACAATTGGAAAATATTATAAAATCTGAAGCATAAAAATTAAAATCGAAAATTACGGTAAGGTAGCAACTAACCTTGCAAGAAAGTTTACTCTTCGAAGTCATTTCCTTTTTCTAATTCTATTTTTAAATCACGATCAGACTACTTCAAATGTGATTCCGGACACTGCGTTCCGTCCTCTTCCACTTGCGATGGTACTCGTGATTGCTTGGATGCGAGCGACGAGGCCGCTTGTCCTCCACGATTTCCCGGCGGGAAGTACTGCCCGTCGATTTACTTTGAATGCGACAACCATGTGTGCGTTGACATGAAGTAAGTGAAAGATGTCGGTTTTATTTCGTGAGGGGCACAACTTGCCCTGAGCAAGTTTATTTCATTTAAGAATCCTCAGCTGAGCAAACTATGCGGATCCTGCTGCCGAACTTCACACACTGGTGGATAAATTGTTATTAAAAATATTGTATTTTGAGACCCAAGTGTTGGTACGACTTTGTTTTTCCATTCCTCTGGCCCATCAGTGTTGGTTAGTTTCTGACCCCTGGAAACAACCGCTTTGTGTCTTTTTCCAGCTTCCGCTGTGATGGTCAGAATGATTGCGGTGACGGGACAGACGAGCTGGCTTCTGTCTGTAGTAAGTATGAAACTCATGTATTCTTAGCTCAAGGTAGCCCCGGGTTCTGTTGCATTTTAGAAAACAAATTGGCAAAGTTTCATAAATAAATTGCGTGAGATCGACACATTTGCTAAATTGCGTGAGATCGACACATTTGCACCGACGTGCTAAAAACATATAGTTTTAATAAGTTTCTAATTGTTTTTAAGATGCCATTCCGTGCGATCCTCCCTTCTTCAGATGTGAACGATCGCGCTTATGCATATTTGGAAGCAAAGTGTGCGATGGAGTCGATGACTGCGGTGACGGAAGCGACGAAACTAAAGATTGCTTAACAACTCCAGCCCCAGCGCAGTGCAGGTGGAAGATGCTGAGAATGAATCACACACAGGATAGCTTTGGAGTGACTAAAGACTTGGCGATGCACATAAAATCTCGGTTTGTGGTTAGGGAAAATCTAACTTTGTGTTGTTAACACGGTTGTAACTTATACAGTTCAGGCGAGTACAAATGCTTCAATGGGAAATGCATCAACGAGTTGTTGGTTTGCAACGACGTGGACGACTGCGGCGACAGGAGCGACGAGGCCGGTTGTCGTAAGTTGGACTGCATTGTCTTATAGTCCATTTTGACAGAAGTTTAATTAACGTACGTGCTCCTTTTCAGACAAAGGTGACAATGACCTGACTTGCGGAGACAGTCCCTGCCAGCAGAACTGCACAAATATTCCAGGCTCCGAAAATGTACCTGGTTTTTACCTCTGTTCATGCTACCCCGGTTACCGGGTATGACAATTATATTTTTTATTTTATCTATTCATAATGATAAAAGATTTTCACATGTATCGGAATAACAGCCGATATTGAAAATGGCAGAAAGCTGCACAGAAAGAATACGGCTCTCCTAGCCATGACTTCAGAGGCAATGCTTACAGCTGGAGTAAATATTGATTGCTGTAGCAAGTTTTTAAGGGTAGCAAGACTAAAGTGCAACCTTGTGTTTGTATAATCCTAAGTTAAGTACTCTTCGAAAACTGCAATGAAATCGACATTTAAAGATGTGAATAAAGTATGTATCTTGCAGGTAAGTCTAACCAAATCGACGTACATGGGATCTTTCGTGTTAATGAAAGAATGCAACAGAATGTGTGTGCCACCTATAAAATACACTAGTGACGCATAATATACGTTTATCATGTTCAGTTGATTTTCTTGTATGAATATCTAGCAGGATATAACTAAAATTTTGAGGTATTCATAAGGACTGTAGAAAAAACAGGCATCTTGAAGTGTCAAAGATAAACACATATACTGTATCAGAACTTTCTAAAAAAGCCTACCCTGAAAGAATGCAATACAAAATAAGATCCACTCAGCCCTCACTGTATAGGTATTGGCGTATGGGTCAGGTCTAGTGAGTTTGGTTTGGAAAAATGTCCCTCCTCGATGTCTAGTTTTGACAACAGCCACGTCCCGCCATTTCCAGATCGACCTGTCCGACACTCATGTTTGCCGCGACGTGGATGAGTGCGCAGAGGACTGGACATCTTGTCCGCAAATTTGCAACAACGAGAAAGGAACGTACACGTGTAGTTGCGCCGATGGCTACGACCCGAGCGGATACAACGAGTGCTCAGCGCAAGGTAACTCGTGTTCAGTAGTGCC
>JGI24022J15233_10007726_pt1 | contig 11897 bp, 3 predicted proteins | sample Ectturendosymbi2_FD_15233 | JGI IMG/M metagenome (IMG submission 15233)
GGAATTTTCAAATTACAGAAAAACGGCTGACACTACGAAAAAACTAACGTCATTTTCGGACTCAGCGCACCAAAAAACATCAAGAAACACCAAAAAACCAAAACAAAAAAAACAAGACCAAAAATTTGTTGCCCGGTGAATAGTTCCAGTAGTGCTTTTGTCTCATGAGGCAAAATTCACACAGCTTTTTGGCATTTCCAAAATTTAACAAGACAGTGTCTATTTTTCCGTCAGATGTAAAATCACTGATAGAGTTATTTTGCCATTAGGCGAACCCAATTAGTTGAATTGGTCAATTGGAAGGTAACACGAACTCAACGTTATATGTGGACAAGCAGGGTTGCCAGATACTTTCTGTAGCTTCTGGCCAATATCTTACTAAAAAGTGGCCAAAATAGCAATTTTTTGAAGACGTTATGGCAAAAATGGAAAATATTTTAACTACCGTAATTTATATATTCATAGGGGTCTCAAAATGTTCGGAAGGCAGTATATTTTTTTGCCAAAAAATCTGGTTTTGCCAAAAAACAAGTTTTGACCCTAAAACACAAATTTCTGCCATGAACCTAAACTGTGTGTTATAACTTATCTTTATTTTTCTTAATAAAACTTCGAGAACCACATATTAAACACTATAATGCTGCAATTCTGACCCATTGCTGGATTAAACAGTTTAAAATTAACTTTTCAATTTCATAATCACATGCTCAAAACTATCATTCAGTTCACATGAAGGAAAGGTTCCCACACCTTTTTCTTGTGCACTAGATTATATGAAAACATGCCTGCAATCTCACAGACGTGCTAGTGACACGCTGATTGGCACTGCTAGTCAACAGTCTACAGTGAAACAGAAACATCCAATGTGAAAATTTTAGTAGGTGAATGCTCATTTTATTTGAACAGTTTGGTGCAGTCTTCTGAAGCGTGTGCGACTCGGTTGTGTTAGCACACCTTCAGTGTGGGATTGATGCTCGAACCTCGGGAAGGATGGATTATGACGTCATCGATGTTAACTCCGCACCAGACGAATCGGCCAAAGCGAGCTCTTACTTCCATGTGCATGGAAGTCACTTATAAGTGTCGCTTGCTTGGTCTTTCCCTTCTCCTTGTTTGGTCGACTTTGTTCACATGTAGTGGTTGCGCTGGCGTGACTGCAACACTTCTTTTTTATTTGGTGTGGGAACGGCGTTACCGTTGCAAACAAACCAACATACAGTGGTTACTAAACGGTGTTCCCACACCTCTTTTCACCACTACACCCCTGAGTGTTACTAAAGTGTTGGGTTCCGGACATTCGATGCTTTATCAAATGCAACATCAAACACGAATTCTCTTTAGGAAAGCTCATTCCGACATTTACCCAACTGGCGTGCTAAGTTCGCGTTATTTTTGAGCTTTTCCAAGGATAGCTATGATTCTGTGCATCTAATTCAGTGGTTCTCAACCGGGAGTTCGCAAACCCCCAGGGGTTCACGGGAAGATTTCCAGGGGTACTTGGATGGCAGTTGAGTTTTCATGTATCGTTATTTTTTAATATCTTACACCAGAGGAAAATGTGTGCCGATTGAAAACTGTAGATTTTGCCTGATCTTGCATTATTGTGATGCAACAATGTGAAATCCACGGCTTTGCTAACCTGGGGTTCGGGTTGATTGGTTTATGACTCGGGGGTACTTATCGGGAAAAAGGTTGAGAACCCTGATCTAATCTATTTAGCTAGTTTTCTATATAAATATACACACGAGATATCAACATTGTTTATATATTGAGAGTATGCAAAGCATACGAAGAAAGCATTAAACAAAAGTCCTGTTTGCACGTTTAACGTGGTATGCAAGCGTTTTTATGAATCACAATCGTTTGTCATTGCACCTTTAACTCAAGAATGTTATTGATATTTCTCATAAGCGTCTCTACTTATTATGAGTCATTATCAAAATAAACGACAGTTCAAATCGAATGCGTTGGTTTTTCGTTCTGTGAAACGTCACAGTATAGCTTTTACTTACATTCTGTGTTTGGACACAGAGGATTAACAGAGGTCGCACTGCTAAACTGTTTCGTTTGTCATTTTGTTAGCAAAATTCGTACTGCAAAAAAGTACATCGTTTCACCGTGAGCCTTCATTCTGTTTTGCTGTAATCCTTTACAGCGTTTGCCTTCAAGTTGCTATGAGCTGCCAAGTCATAGTTTTGTACCGTACCAGTTATGAATCGTCATAACTCTGCATTTCTCGTTTCGAACAGGGTTCGCCCTGTTAAGCTTTACCATTATCGTACAAAAAAGGGGGAAATTCTCCAAATGCTTCTTTACACCTAAAGACCACTAGTGTCAAATCGATAGGGAAACTTGCCCTTGGCAGAGTTCGCTCTGTGTACACAACTTTCATATGTAGTCTTTTCAGTGTTGGATTGTTTTTACTTGGTTTATGTTGGGATAATAATAGGGCCCAACAAAAGCGATGAGAAACTTCTAAAAGTAAAATCTAACCAACAATACAAAATGCTTCTACTGTATAATAGAACATCATGATCAACAGCCACACCACTGAGTGCAACAGTCTTCAGATGCAGAGTGCAGCAGCTACCAATGCTGGTAAACATAATTAAGTTTGTCACTGACTGAAACAACTGTACAAAATCTACTGATTGCAAGGGCTCAGATATAACTATACACTTCAAAGTAATACAAGGTTGACGTACCAAGATATTACTGTAACAGGGACATGAAGTCCGTCCAAAAATACAAAAAGACAAAATATCTAAGCTTCAAAAATGGCCAAAGTTTCCAAATTTATGAAATGGCCAAAGTTTCCAAATTTATGAAATGGCCAAATGTGTTTTTTCTTGGCCAGCGCACTTCAAAAATGGCCAATCTGGCAACCCTGAGACAAAGATGGATACAGTTCGAATAGCAAAATAGTCCCAGGAAAACTTTTGGCACCGATGGCAAAATATAACCTACACTACCATTAAACAAATCTGTAAAATCGGATTGCAACTACAATTTTTTGACATGTTTAGAAAAATCACATTGAAGCAACATAAAAATTCTCAGTCCGATCCAGTCTTGATCCGCCAATTTTCAAAAAAAATTGTTGTCCGATCCACTCCTGCTCCGGCCAAAATTGGCTTCAGTCCTGTCCGTGCTGATCTCTCCCCGAAACCCGCTTTTTTCAATTACCAAACCTGAGTATTAACAAAAAAACTGGAATTGCTCTTGCTGTCAAATATTAGGAATTCTGATACACTGAACTTGCAGATTTGTTCGCGTAACGGCCAAATTAGCACGTTTGAACCTTCAACTATAATCATGAGGCACGAGGTGTGGGTTTTGATCGATGACCATCGTACGTTCGTTGTTGGTCCGTTTGTATTTTTGTTCAGTTGACCTATTTAGACGGATCGTGACGTCATTTTGCACATAATAGGTATCTACGCGAATTTTAGTCTTCGTTAGATACTTTCTAGGTTAAAAGATGTGACACATTTAAATCAAATCAGCTTTTTCGCCAAGCGATCGGTAAATTTTCAGCACCAAAGGCAAGAAAACTTTGTCCTTGGAATTAGATAATTGCAAGTAAAGCATTAGATTGCAGTGTTTCATTTTATGCTGCCACGAACGGGCTGGGTGGGAGCGACCAATGAGTTTATCCCCAGGCGCGGGAAACCCGAGGTACCCCACTGCTTGAAGTGTTGTTTGTTTTTTGCAAAGTGCTTTCACTTCTGTGGCTACAACATGTTACTATAGATTAAAAAAATGCTTTTTGAAATCTGCGTAGTCTTATATAATTTCGTTCAAACCAGCACGAAAAAGTTCTTGTAATACCTTGGTTATGAAATGTCGCTTTTCTGTTACATTACATGTTCTTATTCTTACATGCGTCACAGCGTTTCTGTCACATTGCAGTTGATTTGGGGCAACGTTTTTTTTGTAAACGTGGTCACAGCGGTCTTCACTTTGAGCTTCGTCCCGCGGATTGTGTTAACTAAACTCAAAACAACTACATAATTCCATTTTTTCTAATCTGATGACAATATCGTCTATGAGAACCGTGAATGACAATGTTATTACTCCACCTTAATTATAGCATTGTCTGTTTTCATTACCATTTGATTATCATAACCATTTTCATCTTCTTAGATGTTTACAACGTTTACAAGCCCAGCAACAAAAATTTTGCACCCGTGAAAAGACGAACTTTTCGCTGAACAAAAAAATGCACAGCAACGTTGAATTAAAATCGCCAGTTTGTCTAAGCGATGTCAATCGTTAGCAACATAATCTATGCGATTACAGATATCCACTGTTGCTTTTCAAGTATCACAGTCAGTTGTTGCGCTACACATTTTGCCCAAATCGAAATGTTTCTGATACAATGTTACAATTTAAGGGTCTCGCTGTACAAACCTCCTACTTGCAACGAAGCTGTTGTATGCCTAAGCACCTGGGAAAACGCTCTTCAAAACCGACCAAGCTGAAACTGAAAATTTTTTTACGGCTTGGCATAAACGCAAATAGAAAGCAAAGCTTCTTTGTATTCCAAGGGTTGTACTGCTTTGTAAACAAACCTACTAAATCCTGTTTTGAAACCAAACGTTTTGGGGAAACGACAGGAAAGTGTTCTCTTTGAGATGATGGATAAGTCACTTTGCGTTGAACTTGTTATCGTGAGTTTGCCTGAAAATAAATAAGAGTTCACGAGCAAACAACGCAACCTGGGAGTTTGGAAGAACAAGAGTTCAGTACTGTGGATGCGTAGCCAGGGACGGATTTACGCTTAGGCCAAATAGGCCATAGCCTAGGGTCCCGCGCTTTTAGGGGCCCCTCGCAACGATTTTTTTTCTATGACGACTCAATGTTAACTAAAAATTTGCAAAACTGCGCAGAGGTATAACTTAACAATTTAACCTACCTTGAAACGGGCGGAAATGCAAATTTCTAGTCTACTCTAGACTCTCGTCAGTACAGTAACAACATGACAATATTGTGCATCTGACCGTGAGAGAGATTCAGGCCATCTGTATGAAAGCGGTTACAAAAAAAAATGAAAAAGAAAAAAACGGTACTTGATGTTCAATTTCCACTGAGAAAAAAGCTCGCAACAAAGCAAGACCGCCAGATACTGCCAAACTCCGATGAAAACCAAGATTGTCAGTTTTGGATCCTACGTTTGGTTGTTTTTACCAGATTTCCCGCAAACAGAGATTGCTTGTTGAAACTCTATATGTTATCAGCTAGAACAGTTCCCGCGAGCTTCACTGGGGAAAACGTGTGTACATTGGGCTTACTTCGTGGTTAAGTGAGAGTGTTGTGACAATACTTTGCTTCAGTGCAAAACTTGTCTTCATGCTGTTTATCATCGGCCTATCATGGGCGTACGGGAAGGCATTTTACTGAGGGGGCGGAAAAATTGCCCTGAAAATAACAAATTGCTCTAAAAACAAACAATTATTCGCCCTGATGCTCTGAAACTAACTTTTTAGTACAATCCGAATTGGGTCTGAAACCTCATAAATCTATTCTGTAGAGTTGAATTCGTTTATAACGGTTTCGTCTGTAACGTCAATTCGCCTATAATGTTACATTTTGTACCGTCCCGATGGCATCTATTACATGCATTTCAATTCGCTTGAAACGTCAATTCGGCAATAACGTTCATCATGCAATCCCCTCGAGGTACCGTTATAGGCAAATTCGGTAGTTTCCTTGCTTGTACTCAATGGGGTGAAGTTCCTTGTGTGTTGTTTTCTCCCAGACAAGAAACTTTACGGTAATTGCCTTTACTGATGCAAATATGTACGCGATTTCGATGGCGCAACACACTGGTTAAAAGCGACGGTTCCGGACCGAAGGGTCTGACCCTACACCTGCCTGCGTTATCGTAAGTGCTGTGTAGTTGAGCAAGGCACTTAAACATGCGCACACAAAGGAGCTTACCGAATTCTTAGATCAAGCTGTTGACCTACCGACATCCGATTGTTCGATTTTTACAGAAAACGAGAGCTTGGTCTAGATCAGCTATGCCCAACCAGCGGGCCGCATGCAGCCCAGTTTAAGTTTTCGCTGTAGTAAATGTATCCTATGTACTGACAACCTGTCCTTATTTTGATAATCCTGAATTGGAAAATTTTGATGCAGTTGGTTTTCAGTGGCACTTTATCACGTCTGTTACCATTGCAATGAGGATTCGAACGCTTTCAGTACATTAGCTTAAGCTAAGATGATTTGATAAGATCAAAGTAAGCTATTCAATGCGCGGCCTTCATTAATATGTCATTCAATGTGCGGCCCTGGTCCAGACAGTGACGTACATTTTGGCTCAGTAAGACATTTGGGTTGGACATCGCTGATCTAGATCAAATTCATTATGACCAGTCACGTCTTTAGTCCAGATTACAAACTAAACTAGCCCAATTTACACGGACCACCCCCAAGTGAATATACACTGAATGCACTGCATTGAAATTTTTTTCACCGTTCAGCATTTTTGAACAACTTGCACTTGCCCTGAAAAACAGAGTTTTCCCTGAAATTTTTCACTGTACCGACTACATACTTTTTATCATTCAGGATTTTTGAGCAACTTGCGCTTGCCCTGAAAAACAGATTTGACCTGAAATTCTTCACTGTATTGAAGAATTTTTATCATTCAGGATTTTTGAGCCACTTATGTTTGCCTTGAAAATTTTCATTGCGTTGAATATATTTTTACATTCAGGATTTTTTAGCAACTTGCGCTTTCCTTGAACAACAAAGTGTGTCTTGAATTCACTTACTGAATGCATATTTTTATCATTCAGGAATTGTGAGCAACTTGCGCTTGTCCTGAAAACAGTTGAAAACAGTTTGCCCTGAAAATTTTCAATGGATTGAAATATTTTTTATCATTCAGGAATTTTGAGCAACTTGCGCTTGCCCTGAAAACAGAATTTGCCCTGAAATTTTTCAAGCTGGGGGGTGGCAGCCCCCCCTCGTCACCCGCCTCGTACGCCTATGGGCCTGTGGTATAGAGGATGAAAACACTACATTATATAATGCTTGGAAAATGACAATTTCAAAACGGCATGAATAAGCTCTGTGCCCACTGAATGCATTGTGCTTGTTTGGTTAAAAAATTAGGGGTTACTATTACTACAAAAAAGGAGTTTACATACAGGTAATCAGATCGACAGCTAGACGATATTTTCGAGGGAGGCAACACGGTCCCGCATGAAAATCTTTATACCGAAAAACAAACCTACTAGAAACGCTAGAAATCGCGGAAATTTAACGAAAAGAACTTCTGAACTACATGAAAGAGCTATAAATCCCAAGAAAAGATCCCAATGCCATTTGTTTTTTAGACCAATGTAGGTAAGGCTTCAATTTCTGTTGAAGGTCTAAGGCAATTGTGGAACCAAAGTCGACACCACAAAAAATAGATTTTGAGGGGGCACTGCACACAAGAGGGCATATTTTCACGCTTTTCACACAAACGGCCAAATAGGTCACACTTGCGTGGGGCCCTAATAACTACGATGGCCTAGGGCCCCGCGCTCCATAAATCCGTCCCTGTGCGTAGCGGTACGTGAAATCAACGTCCTATAAAAAATAATTAGCTTGATTGATTCGCTTGCTTGTCACTTTTGTGGGGACCCGTAACTTGAATAGGCCTACAGATATTTGCAAGTTTAAATCATCGCAAAAAGATAAAAGCAGTCCTGTGGGCAGATTCCTCGAAAGCTATAACAGTAAACCGAGAGCTTTCAATTATATTGCTGTTAGAAGGGTTATATTTTTGGAGCTGATGCCGGCCGCTTAATGTGCATTGCACACCTTTGCAGCTAAGCATTCAACGCTTAGGCTGTTCTTTCAAACAGGGTTGCGGAGTCGGAGGTAAAATATCCAACTCAGAGTTTCCNAAATTTCCGACTCCGACTCCTTAACATAAAGGGAATTAAATTTGGTTGTTAAAATCAATGGAAATCGTGGCATACAACGAGAAATCTCTGATTCAACAAAAGTTTTTAAAAAAATTGTGCTATTTCAACAGGAATTCCCAATTTAGGACTATGATGTAAAAAATGATCCAACCAGGCATCCAGAGTCGGACAAAAAAATTCGACTACGCCTCCGACTCTCAGGGTTGTTAGGAATCCAACTCCACCCCAAAACCTCCGACTCCTTACAACTCCGAATCCGGCTCCGACTCTGCAACCCTGCTTTCAAAATCTGGAATGTTAAGGAAACGGTGGTTGATCAATTCGCTCTCGAATATCCAAACAACCATTCTTTGCACGCAGGCTATATAAACTACCTTCTACACAAAACTACTATCGCAAATAAACTGAACCAGGCGGAAACAAGGACCTCACCTTAAAATGCTAGTATTCAGTGATTTGTTCAGGGGTTTCACATGAAACATGGATCAATATAACGTTTTCTTGAAAATCTGAAATAATGCATAAAAATTGGTGGGAGGCTTTGATGACCTGCTTTATAGCCTATCCACCCTGGTTGCGGCCTAATTCAATCTATACCCGCATTAAACTCTGTGAAGAACAGTTTTTATTTTTTATTGCTTGACCATTCTCTTGAGTGCTGTACACACAGCACGAAACTTGCATTGATAAAGACGATTGCTGGCCTACAACGTTCGACTCACAAAGCTAAATCACTCTATGACCGTTTCTGCAGTCTGTTTAATTTATATGTGCATGCACTTTAAAATAACTTTTCCTATACCATAGCTGTTGCATGACTATTTTCTTCAGGCCACGTTTTTTCTATAACAACTTTTTTCGTAAAACATTTCGAAGTTAGGTATTGCAAAATAGTCCTACGTCAGTAAAATTAGACCAAATAAATTTTTAAAGTGCAAGAAAAGGAACAGTAGCGATTAGCAGTAGCGATAGCTTGCTACTATTTTTATTCAGCAACGGGTGCGGTAGTACCGCTATTAAACTTAACAAATAGCGGTAGTGGGAGCCATGCTATAAAGTAGCGGTTACCCACCTCTGCCCATTTGTGGTCGTGAACTGGCTATCTCACTCAAACTCCCAGCTTGCGTTGTTTGCTCGTGGCTAGCGTGTGATTGATGGGTATTGCTAGCATTCTGTAATGACGTTTTATACTTGTTATAATACACAGTATTGTACAGTGATACAGTGTCACAAAAGCAAGTCGTTCTTGAATGTATCTTAGAATTGTTAGAATTGTTTCATTGGCTTGAACATGGTTGCAAGGGTGCATTTTTATGTAACAGTAGATTTATCTAATGTTCATCTAATGTCGAAGTATGAGGTTAGTGGTGGTTAGATATGTACCGCAATTAACAGTAATATCGTGACTCGTGTCAATGATTCGACTCGAGTCACGATTTTTGGTGACTCGGACTCGACTCGAGTCACTTTGAGAACGATGGCGACTCAAATCGACTCGAGTCAAGTTTTTCACAGAATGACTTGATTTAACTCGTGCCACAATCAGTGACTCGAGACTCGAGTCAGAGTTATTTTTACAAAATCTCTGAACTTCAGATGGACATATCCAGCTTGTTTGCATACAAAGAAATGATCATTTTTTTCTTCAGTAATATGCACACCATACGTTCTGTTTTAACCGGTTCAGTCCTAGTTTTAAGGCTTTTGCTCCGGCGTCCCGGTCAGTCAACCAAAATTCCCGTATACGCATTCAGTCTATCCTACACCTGGTACATCAACTCTCGTTGAGAGAATTTGTTCTATCATGAATAACATGTGATCTGATAGCAGCAGAATGTGAAAGCACTTATCACATGTAAGTACAGTAGTCTCCACTTAATAAGCCCACCCACTTAATGAGCCCAAAAGTGTCAGGTCCGGAATTACTCCACCTATACCTTTAATAAAAAAACCTGCTTCCCAAAATCCCGCTTAATAAGCTCAATTTTCGAACACATTTGCTTAAAATGGGGTGAACGCCGAACTCACACGTTTTTGTCTTGCTTTCGATGGTTTTGCGCTTTACGCTGCTGACCTACTGCAGTTCATAGATCAACTGTTTCCTCACAGATCGTTGATTTGTGCCTTAATCGATATGCAAGACAACTGGTGCTATGCAGAATTTATTTTCAAAATGGCGAAGAGACGTGCAGACTTAGCCTTGCAAGAAACGTGACTTTATAGAAAATTACCCAGCACTGCCAACATGCAGTTAACGTGCTGCCGCCGAGCAACTCAACACCTCGTGGCTGCCTACGAAATAGCTCTTCCGAAGTGAAGCATCATTGTTAGAAGGGAGTGACCGGAATAGGCAACCCCATTGCAAGGATCAGAAAGTGGAAGAACGGTTTAGCAACTTGTAGCGAGAGTACAGATGGCCATGCTCATTTATGTTCATGAGAGTGGCGAAAATTTGTCCCCCGGTCAGGGGCGCAATGAGGGGCAAGGAAGGAACGATTCCTCGGGCGCCGAATCACTGCGGTGACGCCGAAAGTCCCAACAATGTCACAAGTGCTTTTATCCATAGAAAACATTTGCTTCCGAAAGACCTTAGTTTCGAAAATGGGGGCGCCAACATTGCTTCTTGCCCCGGGCGCCATCTAACCTCGTTACGCCCTTGTCCCCGGTTAATAGGTCCACTTGCGTTATAAGCCCAAAATTGTCTGGCCCCGAGGTGGTCTTAATAAGGGGGGACTACCGCATAATACCTACTGGCTGTTCCTGCTGTGATTTTTATGAGAAAATAAAATCATACAAAGACTTCTTGAAGAAGGTATAGTCTACAGAAAAACATGATTGGGCAAATGCGTAAACTTGCAAATGTTTGAACATTGTTTTCTTTCTTAGTAATATGCATTATTTTAGTTTTTCTTGGTGTCCTAACTATAGGAATCCAAAATAGTTAGATACTCCAAGTAAAGTATGAACCACATTTCTCTAATGAGGCTCGCTCTGAAGCGTCCTGTTTTTCAAACACAAAAAATAAAATATGCCTATTCAGTAATGATCAAGTTTTAAAGAGATTTTCTGTTGTGCAAACACAACTGTATTAAAGATGCCTGACTAAATATTTTAGAAGGGAGTCATTTACGGTTAGATTGGGTTGTAAAATGAGTCGCTACATGAATAAGGTTGAAAAGCACTGCTGTAGAATTTGCAATTTCGCGGAGTCAAGGCGGAGTCGGACTTAAATATTTCCAAGATGTCCGAAGAAGCAGCAGATGCGGAGGAAAACGCTTTGGAGTCGGAGCGGATGAGGATTCAAAAAATGAAACTTCGTTCACCCATTGGTGTTGCAATATGGTCATTTTTGGTCCACCAGATATGAGCACGCCAGCACGGATCAGGACTGGATCAGGACAGAAGCCAATTTTGACAGTAGTAGTAAGTTTATTGGCGATAAGGAAGATATTGCATTTGTATTTTCATAGTAAACAGGCTACCAGGACACCGAAAAAACAGCACGGTTATCACGTCAGGTATCCCTAAACAAGCTAACTTTTTAAAACGCATTTCAGGTAATGAAAAGGCCATGCGAAAAGGATAATTAGCAACGTAATTGAAGGGAGATGTTTGCAGGATGATCCACAAAGTTGCGCGGGGGGTGCTGAGTCGCAACTGGTTTCTCTCATTAGGGTGCGCCAGTTCCGCAAGAAACTGAGATGGACGAAGAAGTGTAAACCCAGCCAAAATGAAACTCCGTCCAGGTTACCATAACCCTTTCGAATCCATGCAAACATAAAGCTCAAAAGTAGTTTGTCTAGGGCAAGTTACGCAGCAACAAAACTGGTTGGATGACCAGACGATCATTTGGATGTTTGCTTAGAAATAGTACTGCCACTGCCAGTGCCGTGGCAAGGGTAAGTGAGGCCCCCCCCGAAATTTCACGTGGGGCCCCCCATACGCTATTGGCCTATTATTATGAATTGC